>OLAT01000025.1_pt1 | contig 44859 bp, 48 predicted proteins | sample 1607701 | NCBI WGS metagenome assembly OLAT01 (sample SAMN02674693, study PRJEB24791) | human gut metagenome, SKBSTL018 | isolation source: stool | host: Homo sapiens | place: USA
TTAGTAGCGAAACTTCTTTTCTTTTCAACTGCTTTTTTAAGGTTTCTATTTCTTTACATAGCTGTTCATTACGCTCCGACAACTCTTCATTTTTCAGAACTAATTCCTCATTTTGCGATTTTACCTTCCGGATTTCGCTCTTTAAAATTATCAACGTATTATTCATAGCTTTGTCAATAATTACTTGCCGAGGATTGTAGCACGCACCCTGCGTTCTTATCGCATTATCCAATTCTTCTCTGATTGTTGGATTCTTATAAAAAAATCCTCTTGATAATCCTGTTTTGCGAACCAGCCCTGCCACAGTGACACGCTCCATATTACTTAGCATGTCTGCAATAGCATTCCTCGCAATTTCCATCTTCCTTTGGCTCTCGGCCTGTGTAATCTCTATCATTTTGTCATATTTCATAGTCATCCCATCCTTCTATGATATCTAATAGGATCATATCCATTTTTTCTCTTGCGGCTCTTGTCTCATCCGCCATCAGCTTATTGCCGATTTTCCGGTAGTAATGCACCGATTGTGTTGAAGTATGTCCTAGTAGCCTTGCTATCATCCAGTCATCCACATGCATTTCCGTTAGTTTCTTTCCATAGCAGTGCCGGAATATGTGTGTTCCAAACTGTAGCAGCTCGCCATTATCATCCCGGATATCTTCCTGACGTATCATTTTCATGATCTGATTTTGGATCATACTATATTGATAAGGTTTTGTTGGATCATTCTTTTTTACAAAAATGTATGTTGTTTCTCCATACCGCTCTTTTGTATAATCAATCGCTTTCATGATGAGCCTTGCCACTTCTTCACTGATAGCCTTTTCATACGTTACGGATTTTACCTGATCGATTCTTATAAAATATCGTCCTTCCCGCATGCTTAGGCAATCTGGCTTTAAGGTCAGCGTATCGGATATCCGTGTTCCCAATAACTGGTGGATAATCAATGCCCTGCATATCTGCTCGTCCATCTTGAAAATGTGTTCGTTTAATCTCTTAATTTCAGCATCGCTATAAAATTTAAACAAATGCCTTGGAGTGCTTGGAAAATCATTGCTTAAAAATAACTCACTCAAACTCTGTCGTTCATATAGATTTCCGACATCCTCCAGCACCCTCCGCAGGGCATAAAGATCCGACCTGTAATTTTTCCGTTCATGCGCTTCTGTTTGCAGGTATATCAGGTACTGTTCGATATGCAGCCGCTCCAGTTCCTGTAGGGATTTGATATCCGGGCACCGCTTATCAAGAAACCGGGCAAACCGCTTTACGGCTGTCATCTCACTTTGAATCGTTCCTAGTGGGGAATACTTCAGATGCATAAACACCGCTTTTTTCACTTCTTCCCGGATATCCGGCTGCGTGATCTTCGTAAAGTTGATGGTTTCCATATTCAGGATTGGGTTCGAGTGAATTGGAAAATCAAAATTTTTCAGATTCCAGATATCCTTTTCCTGCTCATCCCGGTCATCATCTTCTTCCGCAAACTTCAGGATCTTTTTCATGTGCTTTACAATGCCGGGAGTCTCAATCCCTATCCTGTCATATAATGCCCGGTACTTTTTACTCGATAAAGCATAGCCATTCTCCATCATCCAGCCTTTCAGCATACGGATTATTTTTTCCTCTGCCTTTGCATCCAGAGTGCGGATATTGCGGTCAATCAGAAAATCCCGGATATTATTGTAATAGAGCAGCTCACTTGACAGGCTGGAAGGAGCAAGTTTCTTTCCCCTGTCCCATATAAATTCCTCTAACAGCCTGCTGATCTCCTCTGTGGGCAGCCCTTCCAGATCAAAATACCTGTCCGGGCGGATATGCATTTTCCCGATCTGTTCCTCCGATGCCTGCTTGTAACAGTCCATCTCATACACATAAATTCTTTTTCTCATTTCTTATCACCACGCTTCTTGACTGTGATCGCTGATGCCAGGTCATTTCCTGGTTTCTTAAAGTAGGCATCACTCGCTTTTGCTATCCTCTTTGGCATAAAATCTACATACTGCTTTGTCATTTCCTCTGAGAAGTGTCCAAGATAATCCCGGATTGTCTGTATGGAAACGCCATCATCGTAAAACCGGGTAGCCAGTGTATGTCTATAATCATGGGTTTTGAAAATATATTCCCCATCTGCTATCTGATTCTTGATGCATTGATACTGAAATTCTTTTCGGAATGTCCCCACCCGGTATGCCCCGCCATTTTTCCCTTCGAATATATAATCTTTGGGGCGGATATTGTTTTTCTCTATGTATTTCCGCATGACTCTGTACAACACTAGCGGGATAGGTATCATTTTATCTGCCTTCATCTTGATCTGATAAACTTTCAGCCATGCATCTTCCCCATCCCAATAATACGCATCCCCTTTTAACGTGCATACCTCGCTGATCCTGAGTCCGGTACACCACAAATGTAAAAATATCAGCCTGGGAACCTGCGGAAATAAGTGGAGCTTATGCAGGATCTCCATATAAACTTCTTCTTCCACTGTCCTGTCATGATGCTCCGGGTATGTCTTTTTCAGATAATACTCCGGCTGAAACGGGATTTCCTTGATATATCCTCTTACATTTAAAAACTGGTAAAACTTTAGATAACACACAATTCTTTTATTAAAAGTGTCATCCTTTGTATCCTTTTCTTCCAGCTCCCGGAAATAGCCATCCAGTTGATTTTCATCCACCTGGCAGATGGATATTTCGTCATTAAAATATTCCAGCAGTTTCTTAACCTCATATAACTGTGACCGGATATTGGCTATGGTAAGCCCTCCGATTCCGACATGATATTGGGCATATTCCTGTAGAAGCTCCCGGTTCTTTTGATTGGTAACTTCTATAAAGCTCAGTCTCTGCACTGGACTGCTCGGATTCAGTCTGTCCTCTGATAAATGAAACCGTTCCATATACCACACATTAGCATGCCAGTGAATCTCCGGTGCAGTCAAAAATAAAATTTTCCGGCTGTTGTCTATGATCTGCATGGAATTTTTCACATTGACCACTTTCTTCTCTACGATCTTTTCAAACTGGTCGATTTGGCTCAATTCCAAACGCTCCAGATTTTCGATGTCCTCATCCACACAGAAATCATACAGCCAGTGCAGGGGCAATAGGAAGCGCACCCTTCTTTCCTTGGGATCGTCCCGGTATAGGTTTTCCAGTATGTAATTTAATAGTAGAAACACCTGCTTTTTTAATTTCTCCGGCGCTATCCTTGCAAAATCCCATACCAGTTCCTGCTTATCCTGGACGTATTCAAAGTCCTTGACCAGTTTCGGATCTGGCAGGTAAGGCAGGAAAATAATCTGTGCTTTATACTGCATCCGGTTTCTTGCCATTCCCGGCAGGCTGCTTATTTCGCTTTGGACACTGTACTGTTTGATATGGTCGAACACCTTCAGGTATTTCATCACACGCTGCTCATTCCCGGTCTTTTGCAGTTCTGCTTCATATCGGCTCCGCACGGTATAATCGATATCTTTGATATGGTGGATTCCCTGCCGGATGAGAAACCTCTGAATGTTTCCTTTAAGCGGCGCGTCCGACACCTGACACTCCTTAACCTCTGCGATCAGCTCACCGTATTCCTGTTCCACCCAATACCGCTGGATCTTCCGGAGTGCGGATGAGCGTTCAACAGCACTCTGCCTCGTATATCGTCCGCTGTCTATCAGAAGTTTTTTATATTCCCGGAAATCGCATTCTTCTATCAGCGTGACATCATAAATATCCTTTTGTATCAAATAACTTTCCGCTTCTTCCAACAATTCCTTCTGCAATATCCCGCCTGTCACTAGCTGTTTGTGAAGATGCTGTATATCCTCATGCCGTTCAGCTTGCAGTAATCTGATTGCAGACACTTAACCGCCCCCTTCCTATAACAGATCCTGAATACCGTACATAGCCTGATGCTTACTGTAAAATTCATCACTGACTTGTATCAGTTCCTCATCCGTTATATTCAGATATTTCATGGTCGTTTCGATATTCCGATGTCCGAGTGCCTGACTGATAAGCTCCAGCTTCCAACCGTCCTTCCGTCTTTCATTTGCGAAGTAATGTCTTAGCATATGTGGAGATGCTTTAATACCAGTCTTTTCCTCCAGCCTGCGTAACATCGCATAAACTCCGCTTACTTTAAATGGTTTTCCTGCGTAATCACCGGAGACATTGATAAACAGGTATTCCTGTTTCAAAATCAGTTCCTTATATTCTTCAATATAAAATGTCAAGATATCAAATGTCGCATCGCTGATCTTTGCTCTGCGGAATTCTGCATTCTTAGCCCTTGCATTATTCTCATTATCCTCCCGAAAGGTTACATAGATCACATGGTTTTTGTAATCTATGTCCTCTCCATACCGGACACCTAAGAGTTCCCCGATACGGAACCCTGTCTCGGCCAATAATAAAAGCAGAACCTGATCGCGGCAGTTTGCGCATTCCTGCAGCAAACTTACGATCTTGTCCTGCTCAATGGTTTTTCCCTGATATCCTTTTTCCTTCAGATAGCCGTGAAAACTTTTCCGGTTCAGCACCCTTCTGACACCTACCGAGTTTCGTACAATCGTCTGTGCGTCCGATAACACTTTCAGGCTCTCTGACTGGCCGTTTTCCCGTTCCATAAAAGTATAGAACCGGAACACTTCTTTCAGATATGCATTGCAAGTCTCATTATTGGGGAGTTTTGAATATTCCTCCCGGCTATGCTCACCTGCTTTTAACCATATCAGAAAGTCTGTAAAGTGTTCATGCTGTTCAGCATATTTCATTTGGTATACATCGTCCAGATGCAGTTGGTTTTCATCCATATAATTCAGATAATAGGATAGGGCAAATGCACTTCTCCGGATCGTATTCGGTGATATCCTCGACCGTTTCTTGTGCATCAGATATTTGGAAGGTAAAAGGACAATGTCCATGCTTTCTTTCTCCCGGATAAAATAGAATTTTTCCTGTTTTTCCATCTGCATGTCTACTACATATTGTGCCATTTTACTCACTTCCTTCCTTTCTAACGCTATACACAGTATACCCACTTCGGGGCAACAAAGCAATTCCAAGCTCCCCAAAAACCGCCTGAAATACCACTGAATTTTTATTGCAAAACCGCTCCTGATCTGTTCAGAACCAACAACGCCCGCAACGTGTTTCTACATATAATATTCTTCACATTTCTGCCTGCGGATAAAGGTTTCCACATCCTCGATGGTTTCTGCCATCTGGCAGGCTGGAAGCGCACACAGAACATCCTCATGGTACCTGCCCCCTGCCACCGCCCGGTGATCCAGGATGGACACTACGCACGTATCGCTCTCCGTCCGGATCGCCCTTCCAAACCCCTGGCGCAGCTTTTTTTGCATATCCGGCACAATAATATCCCGGATATATTCCGTCAGAGTCGCATACCGCTCCTTTTCCGCTTCCCTTAAGGGATCCGGGACAGCAAAGGGCAGTTTTACGATAATCAGCGAGGACACAATATCTCCGGGAAAATCAACACCTTCCCAACAGGAACCGGCTGCGAACAGCACCGCATTCTCCATTGTTTTAAACCGCATGATCTCCTCCTGGGCATTGCGCCACACTTCCACCATCGGAAAAGGCAGGCTGTCCCGTAAAATCTGGTAGACGCTGCCCATTAAAGAATAAGAGGTGAACAGCACCAGCGTATGGCCGTAAGTCGAACAGATCAGACGCTGGATATGCTGCGCCATCATGACGGCTTCCTCCCGGCTTCCATGCTTTGTCCTTCGTAGTGTCTGCGGCAGGTATAAGAGACAATTCTTCTCATAAGCAAATGGGGATTCCGCCACATATTCCATCACCCGGATTTCCTTTCCCAGCCCGTTTTCCTGCCTGGTGCGGGAAAAGCCATTTCCGGCCTTTAAAGTGCCGCTTGTTAGGATAGCCGGAAAGCCCTGGCTCCACAGCATGCCAGAGAGAATATCCGGGATTTTCCTGCTTGTCGCACACAGTTGCGGCAATTTCCCCTTATCCTGCTCTAAGTGCAGGATGTAGCGTTTACTGGAGCCTGTAAAAATAGTTAATACCTCTCCTGCTTTTTCTAGCTGGTTCCGTATCCATCCCGGAGCGATCCCCCTTAATTTGTCTGCCAATTCTTTTAACACTGCTTTCCCTTCCTCCAGCGCAATGGCACATTCCTCTGTCATTCGAAAAGCCGATGCTGGTCCCTCATCTGTCATATGATTTTCACTGACTATATGGAAAAGATTATGGAAAACACCCTTTAACTTCTTAGCCGCCATCCCCTGATGCTCCCGCTCCAGAAAATAGCAGATTTCCAAAATATCCTCATAGCATAGAGATTTCCCGTACATCTGCCTTGCCGCATCCGGAAGTTTATGGGCTTCATCCACAATGAGCGCCCGGTAATCCGTCAGCAGAGGTTTATAATCCTTTGCCCGATGGGAAGAATCCGCAAGCAGATAATTATGATTACAGATTTGGAAAAAGATATCCGGATCCCGTGCCTGCTTCAGATACATCTGATAACGACAGCTTGTCCTTCCCGGACACTCTTTTGGGCAGAATTTCGGGACACAGACCAGCCTGCGGTCAAAGCTGCTCAGATTGGCAACCTCATCCATATCGTAGATTTGTTTTAAAGAAAACAGGGCTTTTTTCTGCGCCTCATTTTTAGGCTTATCCCGGACAGCCTCCAAGCGGACTTCCAGACGGTTATCACAAACAAAATGCTCCTTGCCCTTCCGCACAATAGCCTTTAATGGGGATCCGATCAACCCGGTTGCCAGAAAAATATCTGATAAAAAAGGAATATACTCCTGTATGATTGCCTCCTGCAATGCAATGCTGGAGGTGGAAATAACTACCGGACGTTTATCACACACCCATCCGTTTCCCATTGCCGCCGCATATTTTCGCATTAGGACACAAGCTACCAGATAAGCATATGTTTTCCCAATCCCCACACCCGCATCGCAGAGGGCTATTTTCCCTTCCAGCAGGGTATCTAACATCTGATGGCTTAGTTTTACCTGTTCTTCCCTTACGCTTAATCCAGTCTGCGGCAGAAGCGTCAAGAAAATAAAGTCAATTTCCTGATGTGCTTTTCTTTGATATTGATTCTTATAATTCATTTCATTGCCTGCCTTTCACGCATGACGTCAATACCAAAGGAAAACACATCTTTTTAAAGTACGGCTGTGAGTTCCCCCACAGCCGCATATATCTGATATCAACGACACACTTCCATTGATTTCTAATTGTTGTTTCATTGTCGGCGTCATATTTGACCTCGCACCCCTGACAGCCTCTGCCACTTCCTTCATGGCATATATGGGAACATTACCGGCAGGCATCTGGCAAATGCCATTCGCAGATGTTCTGAAGGTCTTGCTGATTACAACCTGGAGTTCATCCTCTGCTCGTTGGCAGAATATCGTATCATTATCCCCCATGGATGCTCATGGCGGAGAGCCAGCCGCGGCTCCCTGTCAGGTCTGATGGATCGCTCAAAAGAAACCGAAACAGACACCAGGGCAGACTTTCCATCACACAATTTCTGCGGTTGGTCTATCCCCGGTACCCGTTTCAAATTTCCTCGTCCTGGCGCTCATCCTGCAACGCTACTATCCATGGGAACGTACCAGTAATGCTGGTATAAGATTTTCAAGGTGCGTAAAAGGGGACACTATCCCCCCTTCTACTTAATAGCCGATGAGACAGCCTGTTTTTATTCAGCTTTCACAACTTTTTTTATTTTTTCCCGCAATCGCCTCAGTTTCGTATAGATCGTCTGCTCCGGCATATTGGTACAAGCGCTGATCTCCTTTGGCGCATAGCCCATCATCTTGAGGACAACGATCTGCAGTGTTGTCCTGTCTGCTTCCATCAAAATATGTAATAGCTGTTCATCACCTATGGCATCCAGCAGTTCCTCTACACTTTGGATCTGCGTTTCACTAACTTCTGTTTCTGCCAGTAACATCTCCACATAATCCAAAAGCGGCATTTGATGTTCCCGATAGCGTCTTTCAGAATTAAAATCCGCCCAATCGCTCTCATGCAATGCCTGTATGGATACTTCATCCATGCCCAGTTCCCGGAGCTTTTCTTCCTCACGTTCTTTCCACTTCTTCCATTTTTGTTCTTCTCTTGCTTTGTTATAAGCCACCTTTTTTACCTCCGATCTGAAATTTTTTAGAAATCAAATCGAAGTGGTGGCGCTCTTGCATATTCGAATATTTCGTTATCTGTTACAAAATTTGACTACTTGATTCAGCATATTCAAAAAACCTTCGTTTGTATCAAAGGCCGTTCTGATTTCCTCCTTTAAAACACATACGCAGTTGATTCACCTGCTCTCCCAAAAGACAAACGCCCGACATGGCCTATACGGATTCCATCTTTATCGGGCGTTTATTCCAACTTAATTCCCTAGCGCACTAATTCTGTCAGCCACGGAGCCAGCGGTCTTGCGATCACCCTGGCATTTAAATAAGCCATCTCCAAAGTCAGGCAGGTATGGCCCATATAGTAGCCGTCCATCACCTCCAGTGTCATGGCAAGGTCTGGCTTCTTCATATTTGTCAGATAGACCGGAAGCAGGTACTGTATTTTTCCCTGGTATCCTTGAGGTACCACAAGCCCCGGTTCCACCACAGCCCTTCTTCTGCCCAGTTCCACCGCTGTTTCAAATAATAGCGGCAGGTTCTTCGCCTTGCGGATCTTCGCTGGAATCCGCTCCAGATTTTCCGCATCTCCCAATATATGTTCTACGTTTGCCCTGACCGGCCAGTCCGGATTAAATCCTGCGCACTTTTGTGTCACATAGAAAGAAGGCTTCTGTGGCAGCGGCTGTATGTATCTCAGCCACGGTGACAGCTCATCACAGAACCCCCGGAAATACCAGTCCAGCATGGAATCCTTCTTGTGGTTCCGTTCAAAGAAGGCATAAATCCCTTTATACCTGCTGTTGTAAAGTCCAGTATGGAAACATGCGCGCTCATTCTCCACATGAAAGAACTGAGACGATTTTTTAATATCCCTTGTTGAATGAAAATTAAACTCAATGCATTGCTTGCGGAAAATGATATGTAAATAGCGTTCAAGGATAGGAGTATCCTGATTCTTGGTTTCATTCATTGGCTTCTTGAACCGCCATGGTTCCGGGAGCGCCATCTCCCTTAATTCGTTTAACTGCCCGTACCAGTCCGGCACAAAGGCAAAATCAAATAAATCCGGTTTCAACATCATCATACATTCCTCTGCTTTCTTGTGGTGTCTACCGGGCTTGACTGGGGTTGATCCTTTAAGCCCTCATCTATGTAACGTGTTTTCTGTCTATCTTTTTGTTCTTCTATAGCCGCCAGCGAATTAGTATGTTCATCATAGTAATTTAGAATATCTTCTTGTGCCTGCGGCTCTCCAGTGGCCGCAGCACGGATCAGCTTATATGTAAGTTTCTTTTCTTCCATCTTGATTTGCTCCTTTGAATAACTAAAACAACTCAGGCCATGTAAAACCGGAAATGGATTTGAAAATTTTTTTATTTTTTTGAAAAAATTTCTTCCGGTTCCGCAAGTCCTGCACTTCTCCCATCGTTTATGAATAAAAACAGACGAAGAAGGCGGGCCTCTGCTCCAATGACAATCGGAGAATATCGTCAGAAATCGACAAAGAAAAACGCCAGGGAGCTTCTTCTGCTCTCTGACGTAATGGTTCCGGATATGGTAGTAATATGCGATATAGGTATTATTATAGGTATGGAACACGTAATATAATACCGGTTCACAGGTATAAGCCTCCGCATCGAATGCCGGGATTTTTTTAGCGGTTCACCCGGCCGGAGCCTATATCCTTTCACAAAATCAATGCCACCCATGGTTTCCTCCCAACGGCAAACCACAGATGGCAAACACGAATAAGCCCTGCTGCGGGAAGCCGTTTTTTTTATTAGCTCCCCAACAGGGCTTTCCGTTATTTCATTAAATCAGTTCTACTCTCATTCCGAAGTAACGGAATGTTTATTCTCTTTCAAATCGGCATCATAACACCTATTCTATACATACTTTAAGGGAATGTATTTTCCATAATCGGTACGATAGAATGTATTCGAGGTGAACAATTATGCCGAAAGACAAACTTATGTATTTGGGTAACCGCATCCGATCCGAAAGGAAAAACTGCGATCTTACCCAACAGGAACTGGCTGATCAGTGCGGTTTGGCCATAAAAACCGTTCAGGATATTGAGAACGGAAGGAAAAATCCTTCTTATGAAACTCTCTCCCTGTTGATTGAACGATTGGGCATTACCCCTAATTCTCTTTTTCCAGACAAAGTATCATCTGAAAATGAGCTGGCACAGCGCGTTATTGGGAAACTCCAGTCACACAATAAGGAAAATCAGGAAATCCTTCTTCGCACAATGGAGTTTCTATCAGAACAGTTACTGACCCGTCAGCAGAAAAATGAACCGAATGGTTCCGAGTGAAACCAGTAGGACAAGAGTTTCTTGTTTCTGCTGGTTTTTCTCATTATCTGCCATTATAAACCACCGACTTATGAACGAGTTATGGATGAGTTATGGATGGTATATAATTTTAAAAACTTTTCGACAAAATATGACGTTAAAATTGAAAAATACCCCGGAGTAATTTCTCACATTCCTCCAGGGCATTTCTATATTCCATAACCTCATACCGTTGTTTGTATCCTGTCTTTTGATATAAGGCATCCACAATCTTAATTTACGGTTTACCTTGCAAACCAATCAGTCACTACTGTTCTGCTTTCGATACTCAGCCGGTGCTATTTTCAGAACATCCCGAAAAGCAGTCGCAAACTTACTCTGATTTTCGTACCCCACCTGATTTGCAACCTCCGCTATCGTGTACTGCGTTTGCCGGAGCAGAACAGCGGCCTGCTTTATCCGATATTCTTTCATATACGCACCAATCGGTTGTCCGTAAATTCCTTTAAACGTATCTTTTAAAGATGCTGTATTGATGAGATACTCTTTAGAAAGCTCCTCAATCGTAGGACGCACCTGCAGATTGGAGGTCAGCTTTTTGTGTATTTCTCTCACAACTTCTACCTGCGGGGAGGTATACTGCTCCCGCTGCTTTTCTTTCGATACGTCTACCATACACAGGAATAAGAAAAGCTCCTGGACTTTTATCTTAAAATAGGGTTTCTGCAGGCAGTCCGGCACACAATAAAGTTCAGAAAAGATATGTTCAATCTCATCCTTTGCCCGCATAACAAAACAGTTCCCTTCAGCACAAAATTTTTCCTTAAAATCCAAGATGTCAATGCCGCTCTCAGAAAGGATTTCCGACGGGTTTTCTGCTACGATTTTCAGGTTGATTACCACAGAGATTCCACGATAATGTTTTAAAGGAAAGCTCATCTCTGGGGAACAGTTATCCATTGTGTGAATGGAAAGATCCCCTTCACCAAGATACAAGCAGGAACCGCTTAAAAGCGTACTTCCTTCCCGTCCTTCCCGGCAGTGATTGATTTCTAATATATTCTTATCCAGATTTTCTTTCCAGTCACAGCTTGTGGCTTCAAAGTCATTATAAATAAGCTGTATTCCAGGATAAACCTGGTAAACTGTCATCAATCCCAAACCATCTGTACAGTCCATTTTATAAACCGTACAATATCCATCATTATCTTTTGGAATGACCGCAGACAACCCTTTTGCATTTGTAATAGGGTTTTCGCTCATAACATCCCTTTCTATTAATCCATTATTCTTTATTTGCTCTGCCAGCATTTCTCTGGCATCTTTTATTATATAAGTTTTTCTCATTTCGCACCGCTCCAATCAGAAGGATTTACAATCCATTTAGCATTATATTATAACCCTTCCAATAGTGCAAACAGAGAAAACGGGCTGACGCTCTCTAAGAAAGCATCAGCCCAGGACCAATTATTTACTGCAATATTCTTTTCCCTCACAGCCGGAGCAGCTTCCGCCGCAGCAGGAACCATTCTTACGATTTCTGTGGATTTTCCGGACAGCCCATACCGCATAAGCTGCCACTCCTAAAACAATGATTCCGGTAACAATCATTCTATTCTCCTTTCCCACTGGCATCCCATAACTCATCCGCCATAGGCTTCCAATGCTTTGCATATACCTCACATTTTTCACATAAATGATCGACACTCTCCGGGGATTGCAGATCAGTGGACTTCGCCCCGGTACGTTTCACCATCTCTCTTAAAAGCTGTGGATTTTCCAGCATCGGGCAGGGGCGCAGCATATTCCTGTTGAACGGCTGGCCGTCACGGTACGCCATAAAGATCGGGCTTTTTAAGGCTTCCAACAGACTGCACTCATGGATGTTCACATTAGAGTAATGGATGAACACACACGGCTCTACATCTCCGGCAGCATTGATATGTAAATAATTCCGTCCTCCGGCAATGCAGCCGCCTACATATTCTGCGTCATTCTGGAAGTCCATGCTGAAGATCGGTTTTGTGTTTCTAAATGCCCTTATCCGTTCATAGACAGTCTTTCTCTGTTCCGGTGTGGGCAGAAGCTCCGGCACCGCCTCATTGCCAACAGGCATATAGTGGAAGAACCAGACAAACATCGCTCCCATTTCAATCATCATATCAAAAAACGCTTCACTGCTAATGTCCGCATAGTTTGCGCTGGTGTAACAGGTAGAAATGCCAAAGGGCAGTTTATTCTTACGCAGCAAATCCATCGCCCGCATGACTTTTTCAAAAACGCCCTGTCCCCTGCGTCCGTCATTCGCCTGCTCAAATCCCTCCAGGCTAATTGCCGGAACAAAATTCTTTACCCGGAGTATTTCCTGGCAAAAGGCTTCATCGATCAAAGTTCCATTCGTAAAAGAAAGGAACTCGCAATCCGGATGGCGTTCACACAGCGTGATCAAATCCTTTTTCCGGACCATCGGTTCTCCGCCTGTATAAATGTACATATAAGTGCCCATCTCTTTGCCCTGGCGTATAATGCTGTCAATGGTCTCCAGATCGAGGTTCAGCTTATGCCCATACTCGGCAGCCCAACAGCCCGTGCAGTGCAGGTTGCAGGCCGAAGTGGGATCTAACAGAACCGCCCACGGCACATTGCAGTTTTCCCTTTCCCTGATCTCATTCTGAATGGCAGAACCTTTCAGCGCTGAATTGACAATAAAGTTCTGAAAAAAGGTTTTTCTCACTCCCGCATCTAATTGATATGCTTTCATAATCAACTGATACCAGTTCCCTTTTTCTGCGATTGCTTTACGAAATGCAGCCCGCTGTCCCTCATACCACCCATCCGGTAACACCTTATCCATCATGCTCATTGCCTTGGGAATATTTTTTTCCGGATCTTTCTCTAAATAATCCATCACCGTTTTCACAGCGGTTGAAAAAGCTGTATTTTTTACTGAATCAATGATACTCATTTGTGTCCTCCTCCCAACTGTCCGTGTATCAGTCAGTTTTCTTTTTTGTAAATAAATTCTTTCCTATCATACCGCTCAATACCAGAACGGCTGCTATACAAATCCATTTTCCTGATTTCATCTTTATATCCATTCCTTTCGCTTCGCTCAGGCACAAAACGTTATGAAAACACTTTCCGTGCTAGGCATTCTGTGTCATAGCAAATTCAATAATTAGGCATCCCGCTATCAATGGCTGACGCACCCACCCGTTAAGTGTTGCTATGCAGGCGGCCTCTTTCCAAAGGTGGGAATACCGTAAATTAGGTTCACTATATGAGCCTTTTTGTTGTACCTTATTGCCAATTTTGGCTCAATTTACCATTTTTCAATCTTTTTACCTCACATCAAAATCCCAATACGATAAATAACAAATGTCACAATCCATGCTACTGCTAACTGAAACAGGGCGGATAACAGCATCCACCGGGTACTGCCCGACTCTTTCCGTATCGTTGCCAATGCCGCCGCACAGGGAATATACAGCAGACAGAACACCATCAGACAGAACGCATTGAGCTGTCCAAATCCTGCAGCACCCAGGATGCCAACCAGTGTGTCCATCCCTGCCCCGGAATTGATGTTCGGAACTCCAAACAGGACGGCGCAACTGGAAACTACCACTTCCTTAGCGGAAATGCCAGCAATCAGGGCAACCGCTATCTGCCAGAATCCCAAGCCAATCGGTGCAAAGAATGGCACAAGATAATGCCCCAGAATTGCTCCGAAGCTGTCTGCCATTTCTGTCGTATAGCCATGCGGACCGAAATTTAAGATCACCCACATCGCAATCGATGCCACAAAGATTGTGGTTCCTGCTTTCGTCAGGTAGTCTTTCACCTTTTCCCATACATAGATCGCTACCGTTCTGGCACTTGGGGCTTTGTATTCCGGCAGTTCGATCAACAGATAGTTTTCTGACTTCCTCCGGTCAATCAAATGGATGACCGCAGCCACCAGAATCGCTGTCACCAGCCCGATCACATACATGGAATAGGCTACCAACATGGCATGTTCCTGAAAGAACATCTCGGAAAACAGAATGTAGATTGGCAGGCGGGCACTGCAGCTCATAAACGGCGTAATCAGCATCACCTTAAAGCGGTCACGTTTATTTTCCAGTGCCCTTGACGCCATGATTGCCGGAACCGTACATCCGAACCCTAAAATCATAGGGATAAACGCCCGCCCGGATAGGCCAAGTTTACTCATAATCCCTTCCATGACATAAGCAACACGGGCCATGTATCCGCTGTCCTCCAGAAAGGCCAGTGCCAGAAAAAGGATAAAAATATTCGGCAAAAAGGTAAGGATACCGCCCACACCAGCTATGATACCATCTACCAATAACGAGCGGAGCATTTCACTGACCCCGGCGGCAATCAATCCCTTGTTGACGACATCGGAAAGGCTCTCAATTCCCACTTCCAGATATCCTTTGAGCCAGTCTCCAATGGTAAAGGTCAGGAAAAACACCAGTGCCATAATACCGAGAAAAATCGGGATACTCCAAAAACGGTGCGTCAATGCCCGGTCTGCCTTTTCTGTCAAAGCATCCTGCCGGTCTTTATTTACCAATACTTCTTTGATGATCTCCTGAATAAAATCATACTTCTCGTTGATGATGTCCGACTCATAATTGCGGTCGATCACATCCGGCAGGTTGACCGGATACCGCTTTGTGATCTCTTTATCCTGCTCTAACAGCTTGATTGCGTGCCAGCGGTAATTCGTCAGATCCGGATATTTCTTTTTCAATTCTTCTATGGTAAGGTCAATCTTATCCTCAATGGCATCGCTGTAAACCATCGCATATTCCGCATGATGGTCATGCCGATGTTTTGGCTTGTATGTATGGTGATGGATCAGGCACTCCGGGTTCCTGCAGTCTTTGTGGTGTGCCGCCGCATGGAGCAGCACATCCAGACCAGTACGTTTCCTGGCGGAAACCGGAATCACCGGAATCCCCAACATCTCCGGCAGCCTATGTGTATCTATCTCCATGCCCCGCTTTTCCACAATATCCATCATGTTAAGGGCCAGTACCACAGGTTTTCCAAGCTCCAAAAGCTGTAACGTCAAATATAAGTTCCGTTCCAGCGCCGAAGCATCTGCAACATCAATGATCACATCGACTTCATCGCTTAATATAAACTGTCTGGATACCTGCTCCTCCATTGTATAGGAAGTCAGGCTGTAAGTGCCGGGAAGATCGACCAGACGGATATTCAAGTCATGGTCCTTTATGGCACCTTCCACCCTCTCAACAGTAACACCCGGCCAGTTTGCCACCTTCAGGTTCGCACCTGTATAGGCGTTGAAAAGCGTAGTCTTTCCACAGTTCGGATTTCCGATGAAGCCGATTGTCAGATTTTTTTTCATCAAATCACCCCACTACGATATTTTTGGTGATGTTACGCCCAAGAGCAAAACGGGTTCCCCGAACCTTTACGATCAGGACGCCTTTGTTCTTACTGTTTAAAACAGCAACCGATGTCCCGCTTGTCATTCCCAGGGCTTCCAGCCGTTTTTCCATATTCACGGGAAGGTCCATGTCCACCACCTTATATTCTTTTCCTATCTTTCCATCACAAAGATACATAGATGTCCCTCCTTACCGCTTTGCTTTCGCTGCAGCCGGCATCTTACGGAACTCAGAAAGCATCATGCTGATCGTAATCACTACGAGAATTGCATCGGTCAAAGCAATCGCCAGCCAAACACCACGGATACCCATGCTGCCAATCATAGGCAGAACCACACAGAGCGGAATAAACAGGATGATCTGGCGGAACAGCACCAGCCAGGTTGCCTTTTTCGCTTTACCTAAAGACTGGAACAGAGTTACTGCAATCATAAAGCTGCCCTGCAGAACGTAGGTACTGAACATGATACGGAAGTTCGTTGCTCCCGATGCGGCGATACCCGGCGTTGTCAGGAACATGGACAATATCTTTTCCGGGAATAGCTCGGCAGGGATATAGAATATCAGGGATAACAGTGTCGCAGCCGTAATGAAAACTCTGGTCAGCGTCTTTACCCGGTCATAGTCCTTTGCACCGTAGTTTGTACCAGCGGCAGGCTGGAATCCCTGGCTGATGCCCCACAGCGGGACGAAAGAGAAATTCCAGAAACGGAGTGCTGCACCCAAAAGGAGCTGCGAAGTTTCACCGCCATAACCCCCAGCCACACGATAGATCACCGTCTGCTGTACCAAAGTCAAAATCTGCATTAACAGAGCAGATACACCAACAGAAAGAACCTGCGGAAGCAGCTCTCCGTCAATGCGGATGCGCCCGATCTTTACATGAGGGCTTTTCTTCTTGAAGTACCATAAAGTAATTACTGCCTGAACAAACTGGGAGAAAATCGTTGCATAAGCAGCGGCTTCAATGCCCATGCCGTAGGGGTTCAGGATGCTGATAAAAATAGGATCAAGGATAATGTTCAAAATAGCGCCGCTGGCAATAATGGTCATTGCCTTTTTGAGCTGCCCTTCTCCACGGATGACCATATTCGCACTCTGGAAGAAGTTCACGAACAGCGATCCGGCAAATACGATACGCAGATACTTTTCAGCGTAGTTCAGGATGTTGTCACTTGCTCCGGTCAGGGACAAAAGCTGGCGGGTAAATACCATACCTACAACTGTGTATATGACTGACAGCAAAAGAACCATCGCAACCAGATTGCCCATGATCTTTTTAATTGTGTTTTCATCCTTCTTGCCAATTGCACGGGACAACACCGATGCGGAACCTACACCCAGCATGGCCGCTGAACCCGCATTGATCAGCGTTAATGGATACGATACCGATATGGCTCCCATCTGCACATCACCAACCATCTGGCCTACAAAGATGGAATCCATCATGTTATACAGCCCAACGACCACCATGCCGAGAACCGCAGGAATACTGAGTTCTATCATAAGCGGCCAGGGACTTTTCGTTAAAAGTTTTGTTCTTGTATCAAGTGCCTGTTTCATCACTTATTCCTCCTGGTCTATGTTTATTAGCCATGTCTAACCAACCATATTAAGTATATAAAATCCGGGCTTCCTTGTACGCTCCAGCAGGCAGAAGTTACAATCCATTCAGCAATAAAATTCCCATACCGGGTATGGGGAGCCACAGACAACCGTGCCTCATCCCTCTGCTGATGATTGCTTATTTCAGGAAACCACTAATAATCTGTTCTTCTGCCTGCTGCTCTGTCAGTCCGAGGGTCATCAGTTTTACGATCTGCTCCCCGGCAATCTTGCCAATCGCAGCTTCATGGATCAATGCTGCATCCGTACAGTTTGCCGCAATCTCCGGCACCGCCTGGACACTGGCCTCATCCATTATGATGGCGTCACACTCCGTATGGCCGCTGCACGGGGCATTGCCACTGACACGGGATATGAAAAGCTGTTTTGAATGTTCTTTTGCTACGGAACGGGAAATGATATGGGTTCCTGATCCTTCCCCATTTAGAGCTACTTCAAAGGTGCTTTTTGCACTCTGGCAGCCATGCGTCAGTAACCGTTCCGTGACCACAAGCGTTGCCCCGGCAGCCAGATCGGCAGTGGTAAGCCTCTCTGTAGAGTCCACGCCCTTAATCTGCGCTGTTTCCATTTCCATGTATCCGTTTTCTGCAATATGCACGATGGTTTGAGGGTTCATGATCCGTTTCCCCATACCGTCTCCGCTGCCATAGTGTTTCTCAATATATCTTACCTTTGCACCGGGAGCAATAAAGAACCTGTGAATGCCATCATGCTGACTGGCCTTTGTACCCCCATTGTGGATTCCGCAGCCCGCTATGATCGTCACATCGGCATTCTCTCCAATGTGAAAATCATTATATACAGCTTCGGAAAGTCCCGACTGGCTTATGATGACCGGTATATGTACGCTTTCACCCCTGACTTCCGGCTTTACTATGATATCAATACCCGAACCATCTTCTTTGGATATGATATCAATGTGTTCCGTAGTTCTACGTTCCACGCTCTTTCCATTGGAACGGATATTGAAAGCTCCAGCCGGAATTTCATGCAGGCCAGCTACAGCCTCCAATAATTCCTTTTGTATCAGATCCATTTCTTATCCCTTCCTTTCCTGATAAAATCGGCAGCCACCCAAATCGGAGCTGTTCAAAAGTTCCGGCAGCACCTCGTCACGTTCTCCCTGGCGCACGATCCGGCCATCGGCTACCACCAGAACCACATCGGCAATGTTTAAAATACGCTCCTGATGGGAGATGATCAGAATGGAACCATGCAGCCTGCGCTTCATCCCTTCAAAAACCTGCACCAGATTTTGAAAACTCCACAGGTCAATCCCCGCTTCCGGTTCATCAAAAATAGACAACGGAGCTGACCTTGCCAGACTGGTTGCAATTTCGATCCGTTTCAACTCACCTCCTGACAGGCTGCTATTTACCTCCCGGTGAATATAATCCCTGGCACACAGGCCGACTTCGGAGAGGTACTCACACGCCTGCGAAACGGTCAAATCGTGCCCGACCGATATTCGTATCAGGTCAAGAACGGTAATGCCTTTGAAGCGGACCGGCTGCTGAAAAGCAAAGCTGATCCCTTTCTGTGCCCTTTCCGTAATTCCCATATGTGTGATGTCCTCACCATTTAGCAGGATTTGTCCGGACGTAGGCTGTTCGATTCCGGCAATTATCTTTGCCAGGGTGGACTTCCCGCCACCATTGGGGCCAGTTACCGCAATGAAGCAGTCATCCGGCAGCGATAAATTGATTTGTTGTAAAATCTCCTTTGAACCGGAATCCCCGGAAACCTCAAAAGAGATGTTCTTTAGTTCCAGCATATTTCCTCCATAGAAAGGGCGGCACAGCCCATTTGTGAACTGCACCGCCCTGAAAATCATTGATTCATTTTCTCCAAAAGCTGAAGCGCTTCCTCCAGTTTTGGATTTTCAACATCGGTCTGCAGGGCCTCCCTGACACAGTTTCGGATATGAGCCTGTAAAATCTGTTGATTGGCGCTTCGCAGTAAAGCCTGTGTTGCCTGGAGCTGATTGGATATATCCACACAATACCGATCTGATTCAATCATCTGCAGGATACCATCAATCTGCCCTCTGGCAATCTTGAGTTTATGGGTAATATCACCTTTCTTTGCTTTCATAGGCCGCCCGCTTACTGAATGCTTACAAGCTGATAACCCGCATCCTCAATCGCTGTTTTCAGCACATCATCCGGTACGTCCTGGCTCATCTGTACCTGGGCCGACTTGCTCTCCAGATGAACTGCCACATCCTTGATGCCCTGGATTTCCCGCAGTGCCTTATCTACGTGCTTTACACAGTTCATACAAACCATACCTTCAATATTCAATACTTTTTCCATTTGAATCGCTCCTTTGCTTTCATTTATGATTGTTGTCTGTTCATACACACGGTCCGCATCCGGTTTTGCATGGGATGTGTGTTTTGCTTTAAACCATCTAAGCCTCAACGCATTTGATACTACAAACACGGAACTGAAGCTCATGGCAAACGCCCCGATCATCGGGTTCAGTTTCAAATCAAACGGCAGATAGAACAAGCCTGCCGCCACCGGAATACCAATGATGTTATAGATAAACGCCCAGAACAGGTTCTGCTTGATATTGCGGATGACTGCCTTACTAAGCTGGATCGCTGTGGACACATCCAGCAGGTCACTTTTCATCAGAACAATATCTGCTGACTCAATCGCCACATCGGTTCCGGCTCCAATGGCAATGCCTACATCTGCCCTGGCAAGCGCCGGGGCATCGTTGATGCCATCGCCCACCATCGCTACTTTCTTACCACTATCCTGCAAACGCCGGATTTCCTTTTCCTTGTCCTGCGGGAATACCTCCGCCACAACACGATCCACGCCAACCTGACGCCGGATCGCTTCTGCTGTTTTCGCATTATCTCCGGTCAGCATGACCACCTCAATGCCCATAGCAGACAATTCCTGTACTGCCTGCTTGCTGGTAGGCTTTACAACGTCAGCTACGGCAATCACACCGATAAGCTGACCACCACGGGCAAAGAACAGCGGTGTTTTTCCATCAACGGCCAGTTGTTCTCCCATTTGCAGGAGTGCGCCGCCGTTAATACCGTTCGCTGCCATCAAACGTCTGTTTCCGGCAAGGCAGAGTTCATTCTCAATCTTACCCACAATACCCTGACCTGGAATCTGTTTAAAATCTTCTACTGGCAGTAAGGAAAGTCTTTCATTTTCCGCTTCTGCCACAATCGCATCTGCCAATGGATGCTCAGACAGTTTTTCCAGGGAAGCCGCAACCTGCAGCAGTTCCCTCTGCCCGATGTCATCTTTGCATAGAAAATTTGTGACCACTGGCGTACCCTGCGTAATGGTTCCAGTCTTATCAAGAACCACCGTATGAATGCTATGGGCAGTTTCCAATGCTTCTGCTGACTTGATCAGAATACCGTTTGTCGCACCCTTTCCGGTTCCGACCATGATCGCCGTTGGTGTTGCAAGCCCCAATGCACAAGGGCAGGAAATAACCAGAATCGAGATGCCAATGGAAAGGGCAAATTCAAACCCATATCCCAACAGCAGCCATACGACAACGGCAATCAATGCAATGCTGATTACCACTGGTACAAACACACCGCTGACCTTATCCGCCATTTTTGCAATCGGCGCTTTGGAGCTGGTCGCTTCATCCACCAGACGGACAATCTGCGACAAGGTGGTATCGTCACCCACTTTGGTTGCCTGCATCTTAAAATAGCCGGACTTATTCATGGTAGCCCCGATGACTTTATCTCCGATATGCTTTTCTACCGGAATGCTTTCACCCGTCAGTGCGGACTCATCAACAGAAGAGAATCCTTCCATGACAATGCCGTCCACTGGCACAGACTCTCCCGCTTTCACGATCAGCGTTTCCCCGGCCTGCACTTCCTCCACCGGAACGGTAAACTCCTGTCCGTCACGCTCTACGGTTGCAGTCTTAGGAGCCAGGTTCATCAGCTTGGTAATCGCATCTGAGGTTTTCCCTTTGGCACGGGCTTCCAGGGTTTTCCCTAACGTAATCAGCGTCAGGATCATGCCTGCGGATTCAAAATACAAATCCATCATAAAACTATGGACAGTCGCCATATCACCATGACCGAAGCCAATGCCGATTTTATAAATGGCATAAATACCATAGACGATGGCTGCACTGGAACCTATCGCAATCAGTGAGTCCATGTTGGGAGAACCGTGGAACAGCGTCTTAAAGCCCATCCGGTAGTATTTGAAATTGATTAACACCACCGGAATCAAAAGCAGGAACTGCGTAAACGCAAAGCTCATGGCATTTTCCATCCCCAGCAGGAAACCGGGGAGGGGCCATCCCATCATGTGGCCCATTGATATATAAAACAGCGGTATGGTAAACAGGGCAGAAAGCAGCAACCGCTGTTTCATCTGCTTATATTCTGCCTGTGCCGTACTGGTTTCCGGATTTTGAGTCCGGCCTGCGGCACTGCTTTTGTTCTGGACATTTGCAGCCGTTTTGGGGAATGCCCCATATCCGGCTTTTTCAACAGCCTGGACAATCCCTGCCGTATCCAGAACGGATTCATCATAAGAAGCAACCATGCTGTTCTTTAACAGGTTGACGGACACTTCTTTGATACCGGGCAGCTTGCCTACACTCTTCTCAATCCTGGCAGAGCAGGCCGAGCAGGTCATACCCGCAATGTCAAATTGCTCCTTTTGCAATTTCATCCCTTCTTTCTTGTTATGATTGGGTACCCGGCCCCCGTAGGGAACGTAATCATTATAAACACGCCTTCCCGGTTTTGTACGCTCCATAAAGGAGCATTTTTTATCCAAAAAGAAAATGATTTTTCATGGCAAATCCAATCGGCAGGTTTTCCAATCCAAAGGGTAGAACCGTTCCCAAAACCGTTGACTTTAAAGGGTTTCGTGAATATACTGACGGCATGAACGATTAAACAGTCTTTTAATTGTTCAGCCATGTCAAACCAACCAAATATCAAATAAGAAAGGGGGCTGTCTCCATGAAAAAGACCATTAAACTGATCGACCTTGACTGCGGACACTGTGCTGACAAAATCCAGAACGCCGTAAAGAAGATTGACGGTGTCACGAATGTATCCGTCAACTTCCTGGGCCAGAAGATGGTACTGGAAGCGCCGGACGACAGATTTGATGCTGTCCTGGCCGAAGCAAAGGCGCTGATTAAGAAGATCGAGCCGGATGTGACCGTCAAGGCGTAAAGAAAAGCTGGACACCGGCTGCCGTTTCCTGGTAGCCGGTGTTTTTACATCAAGACGCAGGAAAAGTTCAAATACCGCTTTTCCTGCTATGAAATACCGCAAGGGTATACCATAATGCCATGCGGCAAATAGATGAAAGGAGATATAAATTATGACAAGAAAACAAAAGCACTTGCTCACACGCATTATTGTGGCGGCAGTGCTGTTCCTTGCAGGCAGCCTGCTCCATCTTCCCGAATATATAGAGATGGGCGTGTTTCTTGCCTGCTATGCGGTTGTCGGATGGGATATTGTATGGAAAGCAATCACGAACATCTTGAACGGACAGGTGTTTGACGAAAATTTCCTGATGACGATTGCCACTATCGGTGCGCTGATTTTGGGAGAACATTCCGAGGGCGTTGCCGTTATGCTCTTTTACCAGGTAGGTGAATGGTTCCAGTCCTATGCGGTATCCAAATCCAGAAAATCAATTGCAAGCCTCATGGATATCCGCCCGGACTATGCCAACATCGAAAAAGACGGGAAACTGGTTCAGGTTGACCCGGATGAGGTTCAGATTGGAGATACCATTGTTGTAAAGCCGGGAGAACGCATCCCGCTGGACGGTAAGATCATCAAAGGATTTTCTGCGCTGGACACTTCTGCCCTCACTGGCGAGTCCATGCCCCGCGAGGTGGAACCGGGAATGGAGGTTATCAGCGGCTGTATCAATCAGACCGGAATTCTGACCATCCAGACCACAAAGGAATTTGGAGAATCCACCGTAGCAAAAATCCTTGACCTTGTAGAAAATGCAAGTGACAAAAAAGGCCGGATCGAGAATTTTATCACACGCTTCGCCAGATATTACACCCCCGTGGTGGTATTTGCTGCTCTGGCGCTGGCAATCCTGCCTCCACTCATTACCGGGCAGCCGTTTAGCACCTGGATTTACCGTGCCTTGACTTTCCTGGTTATCTCCTGTCCTTGTGCGCTGGTCATCTCCATTCCGCTTAGTTTCTTCGGCGGCATTGGCGGTGCATCCAGGATCGGCGTTCTTGTAAAGGGAAGCAACTATCTGGAAGCTCTGGCACATACTGAGGTGGTTGTCTTTGACAAGACTGGCACACTGACAAAAGGGTCCTTTGCAGTCAGTGAAATCCATCCGGTCGGCATGGAGGAGGCGCAGCTTTTGGAACTGGCTGCATATGCAGAGGATTACTCCAACCACCCAATCTCACTCTCAATCAAGCAAGCCTATGGACAGAAAATCGACAACAGCCGTGTTTCCGAAGTTCAGGAGATTGCAGGTCATGGTGTGCAGGCTGTCATTGATGGAAAAACGGTTCTTGCCGGGAATGCCAAGCTGATGGACAAAGAGCATATCAAATACACGCCATCTGCTTCTGTTGGTACAGTGGTCTATCTGGCCTATGATAGGAAATACGCCGGATGTATCGTCATTGAGGATGAAATCAAGGCCGATGCTCCAGCGGCAATCAAGCTGCTGAAATCTGCCGGAATCCGCAAAACAGTCATGCTGACGGGGGATGCCGATGCAGTTGGTAAGAAAGTCGCAGGGCGTCTTGGTCTGGATCAGGCTTATACAGAACTGCTCCCTGCCGACAAGGTTGACCGTGTGGAAAGTCTGCTGAAGCAGAAAAGCGAAAAAGGTACACTCGCCTTTGTCGGGGACGGTATCAATGACGCCCCTGTACTGGCTCGCGCCGATGTAGGCATTGCTATGGGCGGCCTGGGTTCCGATGCGGCTATTGAAGCCGCCGATATCGTCCTTATGACAGATGAGCCATCCAAAATCCCCGCTGTCATGAAGATTGCCCGCAAGACGATCCGCATCGCAAATCAGAACATCGTCTTTGCCCTGGGTGTGAAGTTCCTGGTGCTGATCTTAGGTGCTTTGGGATATGCGAATATGTGGGCGGCCGTGTTTGCCGATGTGGGTGTTTCCGTTATCGCCATTCTCAATGCGATCCGCGCTATGCGGGTCAGACAGCCGGATTTGCCAGTGAGCGGCGGAAATCAGGTTTAAGCGCAATAGAATGCGCCGCAACTTTCAAATGCTGCGGCGCATTTCTTTATTGCGTATCAGTCGGACAGGATATTTCAAATAAAGCATCTATGGAACGGTGCAAGAGCTTTGCCTGGGGCGTATCCGACAAAGAATAATAGACTTCTTTTCCATCCCTTCTGCTTGAAATGATCCCGCTCTTTTTCAATATCCGTAAGTGGTGCGACACAGCAGGGGCGCTCATATCCACAGCCGCCGCAATGTTACAGACACATTCTTCGCAATGACACAGCAGCCACAAAATCCGCAGCCTGGTTGGATCGCCAAGCTGCTGAAATAAAAATGCTATATCTGTAAAGCCTTCCGCAGAAGGCATTTTATTTAGTACCTTTTCAATATTCTGTCCGTGGTTGTGAGGCAGATTATAATGCGGCATAAAAATCAGCTCCTTCCTGTACCTATGATACCTATATAACTTTTGTCTGTCAAACAGCTTAATAATAGATTGGAGAAAATACATGAATAAAACAGAAAAAACAACCTTTACGGTTCCAAGTTCTGCTGAATTGGAACAACTGGCCGAGCTTCACAAAGCAATGGGCGATTACACACGGATGCGGATACTATGGTATCTGATGCAAAAAGAATACTGCGTCAGCGACCTGGCTCAAAAAATGGAAATTACAGAGTCCGCTATCTCCCATCAGCTCCGGGCATTGCGTATTGCCCGATTGGCACAATCACATAAAGCGGGAAAAAATGTAATCTATTCCTTGCAGGATGAACATATCCGGTGGATTCTTGAAAAAACCTATGACCACATTTCAGAAAGATAAAAGCACAGCCCCTGTGCTTGTTTTACAGGGGCTGCGCCGGATATTTCATTACAGAGTTTCGTAGGAAACCAACTGGCTCATAGGGATACGCTGTGTGTCGAAACGATTGGTGTCCGCCGGTTCCTCATCGGAATAGCCGATAACCAGAATATTGATCGGCTCCAGATTTGCCGGAAGGTTAAATTCCTCACGCAGAACATCGGGCTTGAAATAGCATACCCATACCGTGCCAAGACCAAGCTCTGTGGCCTGCAGCATCATATGGTCAGTCAGAATGGACGCATCGATGTCATTCGTCTGCTTCTGATCGAAGGGACGTACCCATGCTTTGTTGTGGTCGGCACAAACGATAATTGCCAGTGGCGCACCGTAGATGCCAGCGGCCTTACTGATCTTTGCAAGACCTTCCTCGCTCTGGACAGCGATCAGGTGAACAGGCTGGAGGTTTGCTGCGGTCGGTGCTACATGGGCCGCCTCCAGAATCTTTTCCAGCTTTTCAGGCTCCACCTTCTTGTTGTTATAGCTGCGTACAGATTGACGCTGTTTTGCAATATTGATAAATTCCATAATAATTAACCCTTTCTGTGTATCATGTATTTGGTATGTCAAACCAACCTTGACTTTATTGTAACACTCAAAAACGAATCCGCAAGAATGCACTTTTTCGGAAGATACTTCCCCAAAAGATAGTACCTTGCAGGAAAGGAGAACCTATATGAAAGAAAAAAATCAATTCAACTGCCCGGTGGAAGCAACCCTGTCTTTAATCGGTGGCAAGTATAAACCATTAATCCTCTGGCACCTGATCAACCAGCCGCTTCATTACATAGAATTACAGCGGCTCATCCCAAAGGCAACACCAAAGATGCTTTCTCAGCAGCTCCACGATTTAGAGGATTGCGGAATGATCCATCGTGAGGTAATCCCGGAGAAACCACCAAAGACAATCTACTCTCTTACCACATTTGGACAGAGTATCATTCCTCTTTTAGATGCTATGTGTCAATGGGGAACCAACTATCTGGAAGGATTGGATGTGCAGCCTCCGTGTTGCAAAGGGTAAAAGGAAGAATCGGAAATTTATGCTGAACACCGTGGACTGTATGGGCGAGCAGCTACTCGCCCGCCAATCCGGGTCCGAAACGAAAGACTCTGAGTGAAGCCAGCAGGACAAGAGTTCCTTGTTTCTGCTGGTTTCTCTCGTTTTCTGCCATTATAAACCACCGACTTCTGGATAAGTTCTGGATGAGTTATGGATGGTCTAATATTTTGAAAATCGCTCGACAGAATGTGACAAAAAAGTAGAAAGCTACCCCGGAACAGTTTGATTGATACATTGTTCCGGGGTATTAATCTGCTCACAATTTCCCATTCTAAAGATGCTTTACTTATCGGAGTCACTTATTGGAACAGCATAATTATCCTGAACAATTGATGGCATATCTTCATACTGTATTTCAGCCCACGCAATAACACCACGAATAGGTACAACTTCCAGGCGGATAAAAGCTCCATCTCTTAATTCTTTTGATGTGTTAAAAGTAATGTTCTTTTCTTCTCCGCTATCATTGAAAGCGGGTAATGTATATGAATAATCTAATCCGCCATTGAAATCGATCACTCCTCCATTTGAGGAATTAAGACTCATTTTGCTATTATCGATTTGAGCATAATAGTATTGGCTGTCAGCGCCTATAAAAAGCCACGCGCAAAAGCAAAACAGCAATATCACTACAACAGGGATGCCAATAATAAACACTTTTTTCTTCATATTGCCTTCCTTTCTTACCATCCTTTTTTGGTTTTGACCTTTTTAGATTTTTTTACAGTTTTCTTCGGTTCTACATTTTTTGATAACATTACCAGAACGGCGGATATTATAATAACTGCCGCAATACTACACAGGCAATGTATAACGTTCCAATTCACAGCCGCATCATAAGCACGGTATCCAATCAGTCCCAAACTTGCTGTAATCGGATAGAAATTAGCCAGCGTCATATTACCGGAAGCAAACATTCCACCATAACCATAAACAAACGCAATAATACAGCCAATCAATGCGCCATTTGACATACGGCTGGTCAAAATAATAATAGGCAACACGGCAATGTAAAGGAATATATTAAGCGCAGTAATCTGAATACTTGCGTACATCGCCGCACTAAATGTTAATCCCGGATATCCGACAAAAACACCAGCAATGATCGTAAAAATGGCGCTTACTAATCCCAACAGAATCGATAATGCTCCACACACCACCAGCTTTCCAACCATAAGTCTTTTTAGAGAAACCGGAATAGTTAAAAGATTTTTCAGTGTATCGTCTGTTTGCTCTCTTGAAACCAAATAGCTTGCAATCAAAGTGATACACATCGGAAAAATCATGGACATATTGTTCTTAATTACCTGTTCTGCCAAGTAACTAAAAGTCCATACAGAGCCGTCATTTGCCGTAGAAGTGAACAAGGTAAGTAATACCGAAAGTAACATCAGCCCCACACCAGCCCAAATGATATGGTATCGTTTTATTTTCAAAAATTCTGTCTTGATAATAGCCCGCATAGTCAATCCTCCCTTTTCTTGTATAGTAAGTCAATCAGCAGAATAGAGATAATTGCCATAAGACCTAACGTAACCAGTACCCGCCATGTTGGTGCGATCAAATCATACTGCAACATTTCTGAAAGATTGAACTCCATACCGTGCTTTGCCATGTTACCAGCGCCCCAAAACATTGTCAGAGGAGTAGGAAGCAAGAGGAAAAGATTACGTGGTAATACATCATACAGTGCCGTTGCACTCAAGTTCAAAACGCTGTAAAAGACGCATAACAAAATGGAAAAAATATAATTCTTGCTGAAAAATACAATAACCACTACCAGCGGCAGAGTTCCGGCTGTAACCAAAATACCATTCACAACCATAAACCACATTTTGTATAGGACGCCGTTTACTTCACAGGTTAGAAATCCACATAGAACTGTTGCGGCTGTTGTTGCGACACAGAATATAATTCCAAAAAGAAATAAGGTAATAATTTTTGCAATTATCATTTGTGTACTGGAAACAGGGATAGTTTTTATATTCTTGAATGTGTCATTATCCCTTTCCATAAAAAAGAGCATGGCCGCAATTACACCAATCACACAGGGCAGTAAAAATTGAACACCGAACTCCAACACCATATTGTATAAGCCGTTAAACAGACTCGCCTTATCTGCATACCGTGAAGCAATGGACGGTGTGGTTACCATATACGAAAACGGTACAGGGAACATGAATGCCGCCAAAAATACCAGCAGAATAAACTTTTTTCGTTTTAGCTTTTGAAATTCACATCGGATCAGCTTAAGCAATTCCCTCACCTCCGGTTACTTGTTTGAAATAATCCTCCAAAGTATCCTCACACATATGGGCCTCGGAAACCTCCAATCCATTCTGAATAAAGGTTCGATTGATTAGAGCAATTGGTACATTTACGTCCATGACCTGTAAAATGTGTTGATCGCATACTTTGAAATTCTGAATCCTCAAGTCATTTTGTAAAATGCGTGCTGCTGTCTTGCTGTCAGATACGCCAAACTGAATATAGTGTCGATTCTTATTCTCCAACTCAGTAAGGCTTTCTTCCACCAACAGTACCCCATGATCGATAATACCAATATCATCGGCCAGCAAAGCAATCTCTGAAAGGATATGACTGGAAATCAGAATGGTCTTTCCCTGTGCATCGCACAGCTCACGAATAAACGACCGCACTTCTGCAATTCCAATAGGGTCAAGTCCGTTGATTGGTTCATCCAAGATCAAAATGGAAGGATTGTGCATGACAGCCAACGCAATCGCCAGCCGCTGTTTCATGCCCAGGGAATATTGTGAAAACAATTTTTTGTCCCGGTATGGCAAGCCTACCAGCTCCAATGCTCCCTTGATGGCATTTGCATTTTTAATATTACGCAGTTCAGCAAAGATACGCAGATTTTCAGTCCCGGTCAAATTAGGATAAAAACCCGGTGCTTCAATCAAGCTGCCAATATGGGGCAATACCTGTTTACTGTTTGTTCGGATGTTCTTACCCAAAATCTCAACTTCACCAGAAGTGGGAGCCGTCAATCCTAACAACATCTTCATAGTGGTGGTTTTTCCTGCCCCGTTGCGCCCCAACAGGCCATAGATGCGCCCTTTCTTTACATGAATATTCAGATCTGAAACACTCATCTGTGTGCCATACTGCTTTGTCAAATTTTTTGTCTCGATAACATAATCACTCATAATTCTGTACCTCCTTTGGTAGCTTTATTGTAAACAATCTACCTTGAGGCATCTTTGAGAGAACCTTGAGATTACCTTGAGATTTCAGATGGCGTTACTCAAAAGTTGCATGGGTATGGTATAATTAGTAACGAAACTGAAAACAGTCTCGGACTGGAGGAACTGCTATGAACGAAATACATGATAAATCCATTCTTGTTGTTGACGATGAACAAGATTTGCGGGTTATGATAAAATCTATTTTTGAACGCGCTGGCTATACACAGGTAATAACCGCTGCTTCCGCACAGGAGGCATTAAAAATACTCTCCAAAAAAATGCCGGAAATTATTATTTTAGATGTGATGATGCCGGGAATGGACGGTTTTGAACTATTACAGGAAATCCGTGCAGTCAGCAAGGTTCCTGTCCTAATGCTGACTGCAAAAGGGGAAGCAGAAGACCGTTTTTCCGGTTTTGAGTTAGGTGCAGACGATTATCTTATAAAACCGTTCTTGCCTAAAGAACTGCTGTTGCGTGTGCAGGCAATTTTGAAACGGGCTTATCCAGAGAGTAATCGGATTGTATTTTTGGATGCAGTATCTGTTGATTTAGACAAAGCTGAAGTACATCGTGACGGTGAAATCATCCCATTAACAGCTAAAGAATATAGTATCTTTACGAAATTAGCTGAAAATGCGGGCCACATAGTTACCATCGGTGCGCTTTGTCAAACTGCCTGTGGTGAAATATGGCAAGGATATGAAACCACGCTGATGACTCATATACGTCATTTACGGGAAAAGATAGAAAAGAACCCCTCAACTCCGGTTTCTTTGATCACTGTCAAAAGACTTGGCTATAAACTGATCGTTAAAGGGGTGAAGTAATGGAGAACGTCAATCGCTTTTTTCGGAAATATCTTTTGAAATCGGCTGCGATTCTAATACTATTTTTCATTTTAAACATTGTGCTGATTTTTTGTGTTTTAATATGGGCATGGCAGAGTTCTTCCAGGCCGGAAATCCCACTCCGACAAATTAGTGAAAGCATCACTCTTGATGAAAAAGGCACACTCACTGCAGCCGATACTCTATCTGATATTTTGGATGATAAAAAAGCATGGGCTATGATGTTGGATGATAACGGACAAGTTTTCTGGCAGGAACGTATGCCAGATGACCTGCCAAGAAAATATTCTGCTACTGACATTGCAAAGTTCAGCAGATGGTATTTACAAGACTATCCTGTCTATGTCCTGGAACATCCTGCGGGTTTACTTGTTGTTGGGTGCGAACCAAATAGTATTGTAAAATATAACTTTGCGTTGGATGTTACTTATTTGACTACCATAGCTTTGGGAATTGGAATCGTCATCATTGTGAATATCCTCTTAATTGTCCTTTTGTTCTGGAGAAATACCCGTAACGTGGAAAAGGCTGTTGTACCTATTTTGAATGGAATTGAAACTATATCTCAAGGCAACCCGATAGACCTCCCGGCAAAAGGAGAATTGGCTGAAATCAATATCAAACTAAACAACGCTGGAGATTATCTGATAAAAAAAGACAATACACGGGCTGAGTGGATTCGTGGAGTATCTCATGATATCCGTACTCCACTTTCCATGATCTTAGGTTATTCCAGCGAAATGGAGGATAACCCTGAATTGCCAGCAGCCACCAGAAAGCAGGCCGGAATTATACGAGAACAAAGCGAAAAACTACGTGCATTAGTTTCCGATCTGAATCTAACAACAAAATTGGAATATTCCATGCAACCTATCCGTATACAAGCGATTGATCCGCTTGAGCTGCTCCGCCAAGTTATAAGCGAATTTTTAAATAACGGTCTTCCGGATGGGTATGAATTGGAACTTTCTGAAGCTGATACAAACAACATAACGCCTATATATGGTGATGTTTCTTTACTTAACCGAATGTTGCAAAATTTAATACAAAACAGCATTACGCACAATCCGAATGGATGCCAAATAACTGCTTCTGTCAGAATGAATGATGAAACTTGTACATTTTGCGTCATTGACACCGGATGTGGAATAAGTGAATCTTATCTGGCACTTTTAAATAATGATGTCAATATCCCAAGTTCTCAGGAAGAAACAGCCGAAGGTGAACATGGATTAGGTCTTAAAATTGTACAGCAGATTGTCAAAGTACATCAAGGGAATATTCAGTTTTCAAATATTAACCCACATGGCCTGAAAATTGAAATCTGCTTACCGCAAAAAAGATAATAGGTAAAATAAAAACGTCCCAAAGCAGCAATCCTACATTGCTACCCTGGGACGTTCTTTTACGCAACAAACCGATACCCGCTCCCGACCACCGTTTCTATATACCCATCTCCGATCTTCCGTCTAAGGGAACACACCACATTCGCCACTGCCGCCCCGCAATGCTCCGGGTCCGCTTTCCAGACCGCTTCGTAGATCTGCTCTTTGCTAAGAACCCAGGACGGGTGTTGGGCTAGATAGAGTAAGGCAAAGAACTCATGGTGGGTGAGAGGGACGGGAATGCCATTGTGGTAAACAATCTGTTCGTTGATGCGGATTTCCAGATTGGGGAAGGTGAGGCCAGATGGTGTGTGATGATTTGCGATATGCTCCATTGTCGGCTCACCTTCCACTGCTGTGAGGATTTTATCCATAATAGGTTCTTCCGAATCCGAAAATGTTAGTATAAGGATTTTTCCTATTAGTTATCACCCCCTATGATTCAGTTTGAGTCAAAACTCGGTGGCTTAACATTTACTCATCTCGTATAGCAGAAAGAATACTCGTTTTCTTCAACTCCGATTTTGCATACATTGAGAAAACAAAATATATTACCATCAGTACAGCAATCAGTAACAACAGAAATATCCACGGGAGTTTTAAAGTAATACAATGATTTACAGCATCCAGTTGTCCGCATACAATGACACTTAAAACACTGCCCCCTAAAAGGGAAATTATCAATGAACCGGAAAGATAAATACCAATCTCTCTATTCAGCATTCCTTTAAGTTGATTTTGTGTTGTCCCCACAGCCTCAAACAACCCAAACTCCCGCTTCCTATTCTGAAAATCCACCATCAGCATATTCATAAGGCTTATTGCTCCAAAGATGAACAAAATTGCTGAAATCATATAAAAGGTTTTTATGGATGGATCGTAATACTTTTGGATACTTGATATTGTCTGTTTGATCGTGTTCACCTCAATTTTTCCATTTTCATCCGCAATTTTCTGAACTGCGGACAAGACATCTTCCAAATGTTCATCCGATACTTCAAGTGTTAGTACGCCTGTTTGGTCTATAATACCAGTCATTTTTTTAGCAGTATCATATGCCATAATAAAATAAGGACTGCCAGGAATTACTGGGCTGCTTTCCATCAGACTAGCTCTATTGTATGTGCCGACAACAACAGCTTCCACCGCATACGTGCTACCATCTGAGGCCCTGCCTTCTATTTTTAGTGTATCCCCCACTTTAGCAATATCCTCTGCAACCAGTATTCCATTCTGTGCGACCATGTCATTGTAATTCACCGTTCCAGAAGACAAAACAAACTGTTTTTCTTCTATCTGTTCCTTATTTAGTGTCGGAAAGAAATTTGAAATGCTTGTGATGGAGCCGTTTCCGCCTGGAAATGTGATCGTCATATAAACGCAATCGGAGGAAGTGATTTTTTCTACTCCATCTATCTTTATCAACTCCTGCATCAACGCTTGTTCCGCCAGTGGATTTCCTTCTAGCTGCAATTTTGAACTTCCATATGGTTCTGCTTCTTTATCAAAAGAACTTCCTATAATATTTTTTACTTGTATCTGAATTTCACCGATAGGATAGTATTTGAACTTTGCCTGCTTCTCCGGATCAATAGAACCCGCAACGGTAGCAGTAACCAATAAAAACGCTCCACTCAATCCGATCATTAGAATCGTAAGAACAGCTTTTTGCTTATTTCTCTGAATGTTTATCTTTGCCAAATTGAATGGTGTAAGTTTTCTGTGTAGTTTACGGCTCCGTTTCTTTTCCCCCGCATACATAATATATTTACTTCCCTCTACTGGAGAGATATTCATTGCAACACGGACAGGTTTAAATATAGCAATATTTACTGTTATAAAAGCCATTACGCTAATCACGGCGGCATAAAAGATTGCTGTTTTCAACCGGAATCCATCTGGACATCCGATAAATCCAATCAACACACCACACAGCAGCCCCAAAGGAATACCCCTTATTGCATATTTGCGTCCTTCCTTTCCTGCCATTCTTTTTATCTGGCGCTTTGTCATTCCAATTGTCCGAAGTTGTCCAAGCATCTGAACATTTTTTGTAATCTTGCTATAAAAAACGCCATAAACAATTGTTGCAGCCAATACAGCAGTTAATGCAGCCAGCAACGGCACTGGAATAGGCATCCCCGATTTTATCGCACCAGACATAACAGCAAAATACTCCGTTAGGTTTACCTGCCCTTCTTCAATACCCGTATCCTTTATTGCCCTATTAGAAACATCAAGAATAGACGCTGAATCAATCGCATCCGTGTTAAGCCTCGTATATCCTGTAACCTGAAAAGTATCTCCTGCCAGGTCATATGCCAGTTCTTTGCTCACATAGACAAAATAACCGTTGCTCTCTTTGTCCTCATCCAATATAGCTGAAAGCGTATAATATGCTTCATCTCCTGTTCCGGTTAAATCTAGCAAAATCGTGTCACCAGGTGTATATGCTTCGCCAAGAAAATCCAAATAATTCTGGGACAGCATAATTTCATTTTTACTCTGAGGTATATCCCCTTGAAATGTTATTTTCTCCTGTTGAAGAAAATATTCTTCATTTCCATAGGCAACAGTGATCGTCTTGCCTTCCTCATAAAACAGTCCAAGCGCAGAGTATTCTCCAACCCATGAAACATTTTCATTTTGACGTAGCAAAGCTAATTGTTCATCCGTAATTCCTAAAATACCAATCTGAGCTTTACCCCGCTGCGTATTTTTATATTCCTCCTGCGTTCCAGTAGAAACTAAAAAGATAGAAAAAACCATGCAAACAGCGAGTGCGATTGTAAGGAGAAGAAATGCCCTGCTCCTTTTATCTGACTTAATACTTCTATCCGCCAGCTTTCTGATTACCGCCTGATTGTTATTACCAAATAAAAGGTCATTCACAGTTTACACCCCCTGTCACTCTAAAATCCTGCCATCCTCAATACGGATAATGCGATCCGCAAGCTGGGCAATTTCATTATTATGCGTAATCATCACAAGTGTCTGATTAAATTTATTGCTGGTGGCTTTCAAAAGCCCCAAAACATCCCCACTTGTCCGGCTGTCGAGATTTCCCGTAGGCTCGTCAGCGAGAACAATGGCTGGTTTCGACACGAGAGCGCGGGCAATAGCGACACGCTGCTGCTGACCACCAGACAAACTATTAGGCATATTATCCAGCTTATCACTTAATGCCAACATTCGCACAACCTCATTCATAAAAACTTTGTCTACCGTATCGCCATCCAGTTCAACCGGAAGAACAATATTTTCATATACATTCAATATGGGGACAAGATTATAATTCTGAAACACGAAACCAATGTTCCTTCTGCGGAAGATGGTAAGCTGCTCATCTTTCATATGAGACAATTCTTTCCCTTTAACCTTAACGCTGCCGGAGGTCGGTACATCCAAGCCGCCCATCATATTGAGCAATGTAGACTTGCCGCTGCCGGAGGTTCCCACAATCGCAACAAATTCTCCTTGTCTGATTGAGAGTGTTACACCATCCAATGCCTTTGTGATATTCGGCTCAGTGCCATAATATTTTTTGAGATCAGTCGTTTCTAAAATATCCATGTGAATACCATCCTTTCGTTTTAATAGGCCCATTGTAACAACCAATCCTCACAGAAATGTCACCAGCCATCTGATTTTACCCCTTGAAATGTCACAATCCCGTGACATTTCATTTATGCGGGAGAAAAATTGAAAATGTAGAGCCTTTGCCTACCTCTGATGCCACCTTGATATATCCGCCCTGCATGGCGATGATCTCACGTGCAAGATACAGACCGATACCAATTCCCTCTATATCGTGTACTTCATCCTCACGGTAAAACCTTTTGAAAATCGTACCATGCAGCTTTTCTGGAATGCCTTTTCCCGTGTCAGAAATATCAATCTTCAAGTAAAACTCCCAACTTGCAACAGTTATATAAATATTACCGTCATCTGGTGTGTACTTGACCGCATTATCCAGAATATTGAACAGTGCTTCACTTGTCCATTTTCTATCATGGGAAACTTTCAGTTCTTCCGGACACTCAACGCTGATATGGATGTTTTTCTTTTCTGCATTCAGCAAAATCCCGCCTAATGCTGCCGCCAGTGTGTCATAAATCGGCTGCACTTTCTTTTCCAGTGAAATAACGCCAGTTTCCAGGCGGGATGTTTTAATCATGGCCTGCATAAGAAAATCCAGTTTATCAAGCTGAACCCCGCTATCCCTTAAAAATCTTTTATATCTTTCTTCTGGCATGGACTGTTCAAGTAATGTGGCATTTACCATTTTTAAATTTGTGATTGGAGTTTTTACTTGGTGGGAAATGTCTGAAATCAACTCCTGCAGATCAGCTCTTTCCTTTGCGACACTGTTTCTGTTTTCTATCATAACTTCATAAAGCCGCACCAGACGATGGTTGATTTTATAAAACAGACTTTCTTCCTCTGCAGCCTGTATCGGCTCCATTTCACCAGTCATCATATTATCCAGCAATTCACAAAATGTATCAGAGAACAGAATTAGTTTCCGGCGTATAATTGAAATAAACACGAAAACACTAAGCAGAACTAACGCAATATAAAGCAGACCGCATAGTATTAGCATTCGGTTATCGGTTAGCAAATAAACGATACAAAACTGTACTACCGAGAGCAATATAAGAAAAGACACTATCGCAACACAGGCTCTATTGACTGAGAGTTTTTGCGTATTCATTTTTTCAGCCCTCCAATCCACATATATCCCATGCCATAGACTGTTTTTATATATTGGTATCCGTTGACCTCAATCTTTCCTCTGATCCGGCTGATTGCAGATGTAAGGGCGTGTTCATCCACATAGTTTTCCTCCGCATCCCACAATTTTTCTAAAAGCTGTCCACGAGTCAGCACTTGCTTTGAGTTACTTGTCAGCACTTTTAACAGACGATACTCCAATGGTGTGAATGTGACTGCCTGACCTGAAAGTGCTGCTGTCAATTCCGAAAAATTGATAAGCAGGTTTCCATCGTCATAAAAGTCGCCACCAGACTGTTTTGTAATGCGGGACAGTAACGCAGATACTTTCTTTTGAAATACACTGATTGGAAATGGTTTTGTGACATAATCATCCGCACCCAATTCAAAACCTTTGAGCATATCGCTTTCCATATCATTTGCGGTTAGGAAAATGACTGCCGTATCGGGACGGCGCTCTTTAATTTCCCTGCAAAAATCAAATCCATTTCCATCTGGCAAATTGACATCTAATACAATCAATTCATAATTCTGTTTTTCAGTCTGTCCAATTGCATCCGCTTTTGTCAGGGCTGCATCCACCTGATAGCCGACCGTAGTCAAATTGTAACAGAGCGTACTATTTAAAAGCCGATCATCTTCGACCACTAATATTCGCATAAAACCACATCCTTTTTCTTTTATAGTATCAACCAAATGTCACCAAAACCTCACAGTAATAATAAATTTTTCTGAATTTATCTTACCTCTGAAAGCGTTTTATCTCAACTCCATCCTCACGAATAAAGAAAGGAGCCGATAGCCCATCTATTTCCAGATGTTCACTATCGGCCCGTATTTCCTCTTTTGCGGAAAGGTACAACCGCATTTTCCGTTTTGCGGAAAAGTTCTGACACCCTCTTAGTTATGCGAAAAGGTGGGGGCTTCTTTTTCTGAAGTTTACCCCACCTTTTGATTTCTCCATGATTTCTGCATGAGCCGGATTTTTCCCACATATAAGGCTTATTTCGGGCTTTTCTACCACATAATGTACCCTCGGACCGTTTTCAAGCCCGATACTTCGTAAAATCAGACGCCACTATACGCAAGTGTTATTCCTCCGCATAAATAGGAACAATTCCACCCTTAATCACGCTTCAAACCTATATCCGCTGTTGACCACAGTACGAATATAGCCCTCCTTCGGATTGTCCGGATTCAATTTATGACGTAGCTGACTAATGATGTTCGTTACCGCGCCTTCGCAATTCCCGCCAGCCTCTTTCCACACTGCCTCATAGATTTGTTCCTTACTGAATACCCATCCGGGATGGGATGCTAAATAGGCAAGGGAAAAAAACTCATGGTATGTCATAGGTACTAACACGCCATCTCGATAGACCGTCTGCTCATTCAGATGAATTTCCAAACCAGGAAAAGTCAGCACACAGCCATTTTCTTCGGGTAACGATAAATTCGTAATCCGGCACTGCCCTTTACCGGAAAGGAACATTATCACTTCCTGGAGAATAGCTGTGTCAGCTTCAATCATCATGATATTTACCATATTACCCACCTCCAATCTTCCGTCTAAGGGAATACACCACATTCGCCACTGCCGCCCCGCAATGTTCCGGGTTCTCTTTCCAGACCGCTTCGTAGATTTGCTCTTTACTAAGAACCCAGGATGGGTGTTGGACTAGGTAGAGTAAGGTAAAGAACTCATGGTGGGTGAGTGGAACGGGAATGCCATTGTGGTAGACAATCTGTTCGTTAATGCGGATTTCCAGATTGGGGAATGTGAGGACAGATGGGCTGTAAGGGTTAGCGATATGTTTCACTGTCGGCTCACCTTCCACTGCTGTCAGGATTTTATCCATGATGGGTTCTTCCGAATCCGAAAATGTTAGTATAAGGATTTTCCCCATCAGTATTTATTCCTTATTTGCAAGTTCAATTAAATCATCTCTAAATTTTAAATATGAAAATTGTCCTTTAATGTAATAACGAACTGCGCCTTTCTCTAATGCAATCTTTTCATAACTGTCCTCGTCATGTCCCGTCAGAAAAACTACAGGAATGTTTCTTTCTCTCGCATAAGTCAATATGTCCAGTCCCGTTTTGCCACCTGGCAAATCCCAATCCGTACAAACTAACGATATATCTTCTGTATCAAATAGCTGTTTTGCTGCAGAAACGTTGGTTGCACTAATTGTGGGAAAATTCTTCGAACCAAAACACATTTGCAATCCTTGCAGAGTTGCCATATCATCATCAACCAATAAAATTTTCTTCATGTTCCTTCTCCACAATATACCACTTAATCATTTTCTTTCACATACATATTGTAAATGTAAGCATCCTCCAAATTCGGAGTACACAATTCACATAAAAATTCTGGTTTTCTTCCGTTTACAAAACGCACCTCAATTTCATTCGCTTTGTATATTTTTGAAGTAACTTTATAGTTTCTCTGAAATTCCTGGAAATCTCTTTCATTTTGAAAGGAACAGCGAAATACATGGTTCTCGGCATTTGAAACAAGTTCCGTAACGCTTCCATCATAGGTCAGTTTTCCTTTCCGCAAAATACAAAGTTTATCACAGGTGGCCGCTAAATCCTCCGTCACATGGGTGGAAAATAAAACTATACGATCCGCCGCAAAATCGACAAGCAAATTGCGGATACGGATACGTTCTTCCGGATCAAGCCCTGTAGTGGGTTCATCCACAATCAAAATGCACGGGTTGTGCAGTAATGCCTGAACAAGTCCTACACGCCGTTTCATGCCACCGGATAGTTGCCTATTCTTTTTTCTTTGCTGTGTGATCAGCCCTGTCTTATCCAAATAATAGTCAATTCGCTCCACATATTCTTTTTTCTTTAGCCCTGACATAATCCCTACATATTCCAGCGATTCTCTTACAGTAAGATTAGGATAAAGCCCTAATTCCTGTGGCAAATATCCGATCTCTTTCTTAATCAACTCATAATTCTTTTTTTCCAGACGGATTCCGTTAATCTCAACAGTTCCTTCTGTTGGCGTCAGCAGTGTTACAAGAATCTTCATTAAGGTAGACTTTCCTGCGCCATTTTCTCCCAACAGTCCATAAATCCCCTGGTCAATATTCAAGTTGATATGATCCAGACTTTTGACTCCCTTTTTATACTCCATCACCAGATTTTCAATGTTTATTCCCATATCTCATCCATCCTTTCTTTGTATTGCTGCCGGGCTGTATCTGTAATATCAGCCAGTTCAGTACGAGTAACACTGCCCCCATCAGTATATAGAAAACCCGGCTTCGATAATCAGGCTCCAGTACACCAAGCTGAGATGTTGATCCAATAATCCTGAACAGTTGTACTGGCTGCGGTAAAACATTTGCCATTGTTGAAGTTAAAAACAGCCATAAGAAAAAAGTTACGCCTATTCCAATCCCTATTTTTTGAATTGCGTTCGTTACGGTAAAGCTGAAGACTCCTGCAAAAAACATACTTGCGGCGCAGGCGGCCAGAGTATCCGCGTACATCTTCCATATAGGAATCTGTGAAAAGTTAGACGGCTGATACCACCATACAAAGCCCCAATAGAACACGGCAACTAAGATGAGTAGATAAAGCCAGCTCAACAAAGTCCTTACCAGCATGGAAATATATTTTTTTCTAATCGGATACCTGTAAAAAACAGCAACCCGTTCTCCCACATACTCTTTGTAATAGTTATCTGCCATAAATACGCTGGCAAGCAACGCAACGTTTGGTTCTACAGCAGTAATAATCCCACTGAAAGAATTGATTGGACTTACCAAAACAATAATCACCATAAAGGCGAGAGAGTACAGAATCTTATAGATTGGCAAGGTAATCTTTAATTCATACCTCATCCGCCCCGCCTCCTTTCCCATAAAACCACAGATGCTATCAGAAGAACTACTGATAAAGCACAAGCGAAACATACATTCCACAATGCTCCTCTAGGCATTGTTAATTCCGAAAACAGCATGGGAAATCTGGCAAAAAGAGCAAACGGTCTAACCCTGTAGATATAACCGCTTGACGAATCATACGTTCCCATATTGGAATACAAAAAGTACAGGAGCAGGGCAGGGATGGCAGGCATAATGCTCCGGAAAAGAAGCGCAATAAACATCATTAAGCATCCTGTCAGCAATATACTCGGAAAATCCAAAATAATCACTCTTTTCCAGATATCCCAAAAGTCAACACGAAAACCATAGCTTTTTCCTACTCTCATTGCGATCATGTTTATAATAAGTGTAAGAGGGATTATGACAGCATATACAAAACCAACACCTGCAATCATTTTTCCAATTATATAATTACGGCCACATAACGATTTTGCATGAATAAGGGCATAAATATCTTTTTTCAAGTCACGTGCCAGAATAAGAGCAAAAATAACTACGGTAAACAGAATAGACCCAATCCCTAAATATTCAGAATATTTGTATGCAAAACTCTCTGTATATGTTCTGTCATGGAATACGTTCCCCAAATACTCTTCCATTTCTCCTTTGGTCGCCCACATATACTCATATAATGCAAATATACTCTTTACCCCATTTAATGAATACTTGTCTTTAAAATATTGGGCAATCTGATCCATACTCCATTCGTTTTCCTGAATTTTTTGAATTTCTTTATCCGCCACTTCTTCACTCAAGGAGCAGTCAGAAATTAATGACTTCCGTAATTCCTGCATAACATTTTGATAAACAACCTCTGTTGTTGTAGGAATATATCAGGCCTCTATCTCCCCCTCTGAATCATATACAACAGAAGATTTTTCATCACGGACATTCCCATATAAATTCCAAAATGGACTAACAGTAAAAACCACAATCCATATCATAAAAATAATTCCTAAATATGTTATAGGATTCCTAATCAGCAGACTCATGTCTTTTCTGGCAAGTTTCCAACTCATACAACTTTCTCCTTCACAATTTATTTTTCTTTATAGGAACATTCTAAACGGTAAAAGACTATAAAAAAACAATAAAACGGGATTCAGAAAAAAATCTGAATCCCACCTGATTATTCCATATGCAGTTTTACTCGTACACAGGCCCCGCTGCCTGTCTGATTAAATAGACTGAGACATCCTCCATGTTTCTTACAAAGAAGATCACAAATATACAGCCCCATTCCGTAATGACAATCTCCTGTGCTTTTTCCGTGAAAATACGGCTTTGTTGCCTTTGTCAATTCCTCACTTGTAAAGCCTAGGCTATCATCAGAAACCATAAAATGAAGCCATCCCTTCTCATCCCATATTTCTAGCTTTACTCTACTCGTTGCATACCGCATAGCATTGCCTACCACATTCTCTAAAATTTCCAAATAAACATCCATATCTATATTGAACTGTTCCTGAGACAATTTTTCTACAATGGAATACTCTTTTTTACCAGTTCCGGAAAGTGTATCAAAAACATCTGCGGTTTTCCTTTGAAGAATAGACGCAACTACTTTGCTCCTTCTGACGCATAAATCGTCCATACGGTTGATGCTCTTCATTGTATCAGAGAAATCCTCAACCCTGCGTATCTGCTCAGAGAGATCATCCAACGTTTCCATTATCTTTTCCTGCGACAACTTTCCTTTTGGATAATAGCGTATCAAATATTCTACATACCCCTTTAGAACAGATAGTGGTGTTCGCAGATCGTGTGAAAAAGCAGACCTCATCTGTTTCTGTTCTTCAATCATATTCCACATTTCACTGTTATTCAGTTGCAACTGTTCCCGCATTTTTTCAAATGCACCACATAGCTGTCCCATTTCGTCCTTTTTAGTGTAGTCAACAGAAAAATTCAATTCCTGCTGACTGATTTTTTCAGCACAGCTATTTAATATATGGAGTGGTTTTTTCAGCCTTCTGTTATAAAATATGGTCAATGCAATATAAACACTGGCAAAAGTCAAAATAAAGACGCTCCAGCTCTCCATAAATTCGCATACCCCTACCCAAAATTGATCTACCTTATCCATCTCGCTGTTCATAACCTGCGGTACAGAAATCATACCTCCAAACTGACTGGAATATTTATTTTGAAACTCGTATAACTCATCTGCATCTATATATTCGAGCCAGATAGTTTCTTTCATATGGCCTGCTATATTTTGCACAGCAAACGAAAAAATAATAGAGAAAACCAACGCTACAACAAGATGCGTAAATAATGAAACTTTTAAAGAGTTTATTTTCTTGAAGCCCATTTATATCCACACCCCCAGACCGTCTCTATATAATCTTTTTCTGTATAATTCTTTAGTTTATTACGGATTCTGCGAATCAGCTCTGTCACAATCTTATTGTCTCCATCCCGGCCAAATCCCCATAGTCGTTCATAAATCATTTCCCGGTCAAACACCTGCCCCGGATAAGTAGAAAGCAATTCAACAATATCAAATTCTGATTTTGTTAGTTCAATCTCGTTTTGCTTCCAGAAAATCTGCCGACTGCTATAATCAATGCACAAATCATTGTCATATCGAAAATCTTTCTTCGCTTGTTTCCTATTCTCTCTCCGAAGATGAGCTTCAATACGGGCCAGTAATTCCCCAAGTGAAAATGGCTTAACAATATAATCATCACCTCCAGCCCTTAAACCAGTAATCTTATCCCGTTCCTCAATACGGGCTGTCAAGAATAAAATCGGGCAATCCACAAAGTCACGAATCTTTTTGCAAACCTCAATCCCATTCATTGAAGGCAGGTTAATATCAAGTATAATTAAATCCGGATGCGTTTCTGCTTTCCGAAGTGCATCTTCTCCATTTAACGCAGTATCCACATGATATTCTTCCATCTCCAAAAAGTCCTTTATCATTTTGATAATACTTCTATCATCGTCAACAACTAATATTCTATAAGCCATAAGCTACCTCCTTGAAATTATCATAAAAGTATAGCGCATAAATGTCTATAAAAAAACAATCGTAAAACAGTACAGTTTTTCATCTTCTGCGTCCCTTTTTCCATACAATCTTCTAATACAATTGCTCTTTACGGTCACCTGTTCAGGATATTTTACCTCAAATCCTCTTTTGCGAAAAGGTACAACCGCATTTTCGTTTTTGCGGAAAAGTTCTGACACCCTCTTAGTTATGCGAAAAGGTGGGGGCTTCTTTTTCAAAAGTTTACCCCACCCTGTTATTTTTCCATGAGTATGAACCGTTCGTCCAAGAAACACACAAATTTTATGTACTCTGATTTCTGCATGAGCCGAATTTTTCCCACATATAGGGCTTATTTCGGGCTTTTCTACCACATAATGTACCCTCGAACCGTTTTCAAGCCCGATACTTCGTGAAATCAGACACCACTATACGCAAGTGTTATATTCCCTCATCAGGTTCTGCTTCCGCTATCCTCTCTGTTTCCTCTAACGGAAAGTTCGGTATCTCCTCCAGCAGTTTCAGAGCTATCTCCTGCTTTAAATCCTCATCCACATAAGTTCTCTCGCTGCCGTCCGGCTGCCTTTCTTTCACTGTGGCAAGCTCTGTCATATAATCATCGTAATATGCCATAATCTTTTCCGTTGCCCATTTCTCTCCAGCAACAGCCGCTTTGATGATTTCATAAGTCAATGGATTCTGCTGTTCTTCCATACTCGTACCTCCGTCATTTGATTGCTTAAAGCATACCATATCCGTGAGAAAAAAGCACCCGTCAATCACTGACAGATGCTCTCATCACACTTACCACTTAATACACTTCATCAAAATATCCAATGAACACCGACATCCGAATCAACCCATCTTTCATCGAAAATGTTACGTTCTCCGCCCGCTCCGCAATTTCCTTTAGCAGCGTCAACGACTCCCGGTCGCAGAATTCAAAATGCGCCAGGTATAGGTCAATGGTAGCCTGCCATTTCTGGTAATCTACCTCGCCCCGGATTCTCCCTCCGAACTGCCGGACGTATGCGTCACACTCTCCAAGCAGGTATTCATAATCCGCTTTTTCTTTGGGGACCACACGCTAGATCG
>OLAT01000035.1_pt1 | contig 36545 bp, 26 predicted proteins | sample 1607701 | NCBI WGS metagenome assembly OLAT01 (sample SAMN02674693, study PRJEB24791) | human gut metagenome, SKBSTL018 | isolation source: stool | host: Homo sapiens | place: USA
ACAGGAACATTGTTATATAGAGAAGGAATTTAAGGAGAAGCAGCGTGCGGATAAAAATTAATATTGTTTTATCTAAAGAAGCAATCTGGTGATATGTCAAGATGATTTTTGAAAAGATTTCGATATGTTTTTCAGAAAAAGGGTAACTTTAATAGACCTATGATCCAAGCAAAACATAAGTTCGACTAGTTAGAATCTTTAATTGATGTATCCAGCGATACGCCAGAGTACAGCTGGTTTCTGGCCAGCAATCCATAAACCAAACGAACGAATTTACGTGAAGTCAGCGCGAGTGCTCTTTTGTGTTGATGTTTCGGAACTTCATTGTACTTCTTCCGATAGTATGTTCCGTACTCAACGTTGTGTTTTCTCATACTGTTGGCAGCTTCGCCAAGATAGTATCGCAGATAACGATTACCGGCTTTTATCATGGGAGTATCTTCTCCGTAGAAATCACCGGACTGGTTGGATTTCCATGTGAGACCGGCATACTTGGCAAGAGCATCAGATGAATGAAAAGCGGTTATATCGCCTATTTCAGCAATTATGCCACCAGCAAAGACAGGACCGATGCCATCAATAGATTGAAGAATAATAAAGGCATTTGGGTTCAAACCTTTGATTTCCTTTTCGATAGCATTGTCAATGACTTTGATTTCTCTTTTAAAGGTTTCAATGCAGTTGAAAGAACTGGCAATAGACACATTTAAAGGCTCATAAAGAGCTTTATCCAGACGATAAGAATCTCTGGCAGCTTTCTTTAATAAATCTGCGGTCTTGCTTATATCCTTAATGCGGTTGCAGCTTTTTTCAGCAAGGAATGCAATCAGATTTTCTTCGGAAGAAGCTAAAATTTCTTCCGGGGAAAGGTATTCCATTAATACACTGGAAGATGTAGCGCCATATATATCGCAGAAAGGCTGGTCATCTCCTTCAAGCATCTGCAATTCGCTGAATTTCAGATAAAGATTGGAGATAAGATAAGTTTTCTCCCTGGTCATGCATTCAACAAGGTGAAGACGATGCCGTGTGAGACGTTTCAAAGCCAGAAACTGGCTGCCACGCCAAGGCTCGGATTCAATGTTTCCAGCTCTTGCATAGTCTGCAATAACAAAGGCATCAATAGGATCAGATTTACCAAGTCCTATATAGCTTTTCTTGTAGTTTGCAGTACATTTAGGGTTCAGGACGAAAACGTAAGGCTTGAACCGCATCAATTCTTCACAGGAAGAAAGATAATTAGCGATATGGATGCTGTAAACAGAAGTTGATTCTAAAGCTGCAACAATCGTAGTTATATCAGGGTGTTCTTTTAAACACTCAAGTATCTTCAATGCTAATTCCTCAGCCCCAGGCTGATTGTTAGCAAAAGAAGAGTTTATGTATTTATTTTTATAAAAATCCAAAGCGCAAACATAGTTGGATTTTGAACTGACGTCAATACCGACGTAAAGCGTAGATAATGGGTTAATCTTTAACATGATATCACCCGCCTTTCCGATTAAGTATTCTTGGAACCTGAAGAAAAAGGTTTATCCTGGGAATCATATGCTGACCGAAACCTCGCGTAATAAGCATGCACCCTGGCAGCTCTTTTGCTGGTGCTGTACGCCAGGGGATGAAACATCTGTGTAAGCGGAATGTGACATATGATTCAGGCTGCAAGCTCCATAAGCAGGCACCGGAGACCGGGCTGAAAGGATTAAAAGCAGTGCCTCTAGACATCAGACTCTGCTGATATCATACCACAGAATAACCTATGTAACTAATAACCAAAGTAGATGAGATGGAAAGGGATTATCCCAGGTGTCTCAGATCATCTATAAATCTATAGAAAGAATAAGTGCATAACCATCATTTCTACTGGCTATACACTTATTATACGAGGATTGTAGTTATGCAATATGCAAGAAAATTAAGAAAAGGTGACAAAGTAGCGATTGTAAGCTTGTCAAGTGGAATGCTCGGTGAAGAATTCTGCAGTCATAATATTGAGATTGGCGTAAAGAGATTAAAAGAATATGGTTTGGAGCCGGTATTTATGTCTAATGCTTTGAAGGGTATTGAATATTTGCAAGCTCATCCGCAAGCAAGGGCGAAAGACCTAAAAGATGCATTTCTGGATAATTCTATTGCAGGGATTATTTGTGCAATTGGTGGTGATGATACATACAGACTTTTGCCTTATCTGATGGAAGATGAAAAGTTTATAAAGACGGTAGAGGAGCATCCAAAATTATTTACAGGATTCTCAGATACTACGATCAATCATTTGATGTTTTATAAACTGGGCTTGTCTACTTATTACGGACCAAACTTTATTTGTGATTTGGGGGAAATTGCAGATGAGATGTTACCATATACCAAAAGGGCATTTGAGAGTTATTTGGAAGGTAATGAATCTGATGAAATTATATCCAGTGATATTTGGTATGAAGAAAGAGAAGATTTTTCAAGAGCCGCAATAGGGACAGAAAGAAAAGCTCATAAGGAAGAACGTGGGTTTGAATTTCTCCAGGGAAGTGAAATTTTCCAAGGAGGATTATTAGGCGGATGTTTGGAAAGCCTTTATGATGTATTGACCAATAGCAGATATGAAGATGAAAAGGAAGTTTGTGAAAGATATGATCTGTTTCCAAATAAGGAAGAGTGGATTGGGAAAATTCTATTTATAGAAACCTGCGAAGAAAAACCGACTCCTGAATTGTTTGAAAGAGAAGTGTTATTACTGAAAGAAAAGGGAGTATTCGACGTGGTAAATGGTGTATTAGTTGGAAAACCACAGGATGAAGCTTATTATCAGGAATATAAAGATATTCTTATTAGAGTGATAGACAATGAGAAACTTCCGATTGTTTATAATGTGAATTTCGGACATGCTATGCCACGATGTGCGTTACAGTATGGTGCTGTTGCAAAGGTAGATATGAAGCAGAAAAAGATTTATGTGAATAGGTAAATACTATGGCTGTGTCATATAACAAATTATGGAAATTATTAGTGGATAAAAAAATGAGCAAATCTGATTTGCGTAAAAAGGCAGAAATTGCTCCTAACACGATGACAAAATTACGTCGTGATGAAGAAGTAAGTCTTACAAAGGTTATTGATGTGGTATGTAAAATCATAGACAAAGTTTCATTTGCAGGGACTGATTCCGTTATGCATGGCACGATAGAAAAAATGGCAGAACACTGACAAAAAGTTATGGAAAATTTTCCTGATGAATTTATAAGTTCATCAAAGTAGTGAAACTCATGCAGGAATATGTTATACTAAAGGCAGACAAAGCTGGAGGATATATGGATGAGCACCTGCAAGGCACTGTTATCTAAAATTACAAATAAAAATGCTTTTTACGAGCAGGAGGATGTGACGCAGAATATTTTTGCGTTCCGTGTGGTGGGAATCTGCATTTTATTCTATTCGTTTGTGATGATTCTGAACTGCCTGCATATTTTTATCGTGGATCAGGCGATTTTTACCAGAGGCTATGTGGCGGCATGTGTGCTGACACTGATTTATGGATTGCTGCTTGTGAAGATGGGGCTTGAGCACCCATTTACCAAGTATCTCAGCGTTACGGCCATCGGGTTGATCGTCATGGCCGCGAGTGCATCCCTTACCTACCATATGATCATTATTATGATGATCCCGATTATCATTGCAAGTATGTATACTTCAAAGAGACTGTCGGTTTATGCCTTTATATTTACAGTGGGTGGGATTACGATCAGTACTTATGTGGGCTATTATTTTGGGGTATGTGATGCAAACATGGCACTACTGACGGTGACATCACTGGATCATCTGCAGAAGGATGGTGTGTTTTTGCTCAACAAAGTAAACGAAAATCCTATGGTTACGCTGGCACTTTATTATGTGATGCCGCGATCGCTGATGGCGGTTGCATTTTATTATGTAAGTAACAGTGTAAACAGTATTGTGCGCAAGTCCATGGAAAATGCAATACGTATGGTACAGGCGGCTTCCATGGATGATATGACGGGACTTTACAGCAAAAATAAACTGCTTGAAACAGTGGAACATATGGAGCCAAAAGAACGCCCGGTTGCGGTTATTTATTGGGATGTCAACCAGTTGAAATATGTAAACGATACGTTTGGTCATTTGTACGGAGACCAGCTGATTGCCAAAATTGCGGGATCCATTCGGGCAGCAGTGACGAGTGAGGAAACCAATGCTTACCGTTACGGTGGGGATGAATTTCTTATGATTATTCCGGATGGGACACAGGAGATTGCAGAAGATGTCATTGAAAAGTGGAGGCAGGTGATGAAGCCGATTCAGAAAAACAGTGAGATTCCGGTATCTGCCTCCGTGGGATATGCTGTGGGAAAATATGAAAATATAATGGAACTGATCGAGATCGCAGATCAGAGAATGTATAAGGACAAACAACTACGCCGCCAGTAGCGGCGTATTTTATGGCTCAGAGGGATAACAGAACCAGAAAGGGGATAGAGAAAATTTGAAAACAAACAAATATGAAATAGATATGTGCAATGGTTCGATCATGGATAAACTGATCTCGTTTGCACTCCCACTCATGCTGTCTGGAATTTTACAGCTGATGTTCAATGCGGTGGATATCGTTGTTGTGGGGCACTTTACGGGAAAACAGGCACTGGCGGCAGTGGGATCGACCACGGCACTCATCAACGTGTTCACCAATCTGTTTATCGGAATTTCGCTGGGGGCTAACGTGCTTGCGGCACGTTTTTTTGCGTCCGGCAGGGAAAAAGAAATGTCAGACACGGTACATACCGCCATTCTGCTGGCACTGATCAGCGGAATTCTCATGGCAGGAATCGGGGTAATCAGTGCAAAAGGTGCGCTGCTTCTTATGGGAACGCCGGACAATGTCATTGCACAGTCAACCCTTTACATGCGGATTTATTTTCTGGGGATGCCGTTTTTTATGCTCTATAATTATGGGGCAGCGATTCTGCGTGCGGTGGGAGATACCAAGCGGCCGTTGTTGTTTCTGGTGATTTCCGGATGTGCCAATGCGCTGCTGGATCTGATTCTTGTGATCGGTTTTCATCTGGGGGTGGCAGGCGTAGCCACTGCGACGATTACGGCACAGATGATCTCCTGCATTCTGGTTTTGTTATGCCTGTACCGCACCGACAGCTGCTATCAGCTGCGCTTTTCGAAGCTGAAAATAAAAAAGGTTTATCTGCTGCAGATTTTTCAGGTGGGAATTCCTGCCGGGATTCAAAGTACGGTTATTAACTTTTCAAACGCGCTGCTGCAGTCTTCCGTGAATTCCTTCGGAGATACGGCGATGGCGGGGTATACAGCGGCAAATAATATTTTGGGATTTTTGTATATGTCGGTAAATTCCATTACACAGGCATGTATGAGTTTTACGAGTCAGAATTATGGTGTGGGAAAATATAAACGTATGGATCGTGTGCTGATCGACTGTCTGATTCTTACGGTCAGTGTTCCCCTGCTGCTGGGATGTGGCGCATGGCTTTTCGGACCGCAGGTACTTAGTATATATACGAGAGAAAAGGATGTGATCGAGAGTGGCATGGAGATTCTTGCCATTACAACAGTGCCGTATTTTCTGTGTGGCATTATGGATTTGTTTCCTGGAGCACTGCGGGGGATGGGACATTCGGCAGTGCCGATGATCCTGTCGGTGATCGGTACGGTCGGAACGAGAATTCTCTGGATTTTTGGATTTTTCCCACATCACAAATCGTTGTACTTCCTGTTTATTTCTTATCCGGCATCCTGGATCATCACGATTGTGATGCAGGTCATCTGTTTTTATTTTGTGAGAAAAACGGTGCGCAGGGAATTGATGCGGGGATAAAACGCAGCGGAAAAAATGTGCCCAAAAATCGGAAACGATTTTTGGGCATTTAGTTTCTTGAAGAAAGAAAGAGAACATGCTACCATAATGGAAACTGAAACAAAGAAAATAGTTTCCTTCCGGCAGAAAGGATGAAAAGAATGAATAAAGAACTGAAAGAGAACATTATGCAGGGAACGTTGCAGGCATTCAATCAAAAGGGTTTGAAATTTACGATGGATGATATTGCAAAGATTTTAGGGATCAGTAAAAAAACGATTTATCAAGTGTTTCGTGATAAGGAGGCTTTGTTTCTGGAAACGGTGGACTATTTGTTTGACCGGATCAAGGACAGTGAGCAGAAGATCGTAGAGAATCAGGAGATGGATACCCTGCAAAAGATTCACACAATCCTTGGTGTGATGCCGGAATGTTATCAGGATGTGGATTTTCGACAGTTATATCAGTTAAAAGAAAAATATCCGGAGATTTATCATCAGGTGGAAGTACGGCTCGAAACAGGCTGGGAAACGACCATTGCCCTGTTGGAACAGGGCATGCAGGAAGGTGTGATCCGTCCGGTCCGGATTCCGATTTTAAAGATGATGCTGGAAGCATCGTTAGAGCAGTTTTTCCAGCGCGATATCCTGCTGCAGAATGAAATTACTTATGCGCAGGCATTGCAGGAGGTTGTCGGGATTCTGATGTATGGAATTGCTTCGGAGAGGTAAAACGAAAGGGGAGCATAAAGAAGCATGGAGAGGTTGTATTGGAACAATGACTGGAAATTTGCCGAAACGTGGGAAGAAGCCATGAAAGAGGCAGTATATCCGGAAAATGAGATGGAGGATGTGCGGCTGCCGCATACCTGCAAAGAGCTTCCGTATCATTACTTTGATGAGCATGCGTATCAGATGCTGTGTGGATATCGCAGACATTTTATGGCGCCGGAAGCGTGGCAGGGGAAAAGTGTGGAACTGACCTTTGAGGGCGTGGCACATGATGCGGTTGTTTATGTCAATGGGACAGAAGTGAAAGCGCACCATTGCGGTTATACGGCATTTTCCGTGGAACTTGCAAAATACCTGAAATATGGGGAGGACAATGTACTTGCGGTGCGTGTCGACAGCCGGGAAAATTTGAATATTCCGCCGTTCGGATATGCCATAGATTACATGACTTTTGGCGGGATGTATCGTGAGGTTTACGTGCAGGTGAGAAATAAGACACATCTTGCAGATGTATTTGTCAAGTCACAGATACATCCTCTGCAGGTGACTACAGAGATTACGGTACAGAATATTTCGGATGGGATAACGTTGCAGCAGGAAATCCGCAAAAAAGGCGAGGGTGCATATAGTCCCCTGGGACAGAAGCCGGTAAAACAGGCAAATGTGCAAATCGTTTTTCCGGTGCAGGAGATCTGTTTGTGGGAACCGGAAAATCCACATTTGTATGAAATCCGGACAAGTTTGTGGAAAAATGGGAAAATGATAGATGCGCGTGTGGATATCACAGGGTTTCGGGAGGCCGGATTCCGAAAAGATGGTTTTTATCTGAACGGAAAGAAACTGCGGCTTCGTGGGTTAAACCGTCATCAGAGTTATCCGTATGTGGGATATGCAGCGCCGGCATCCATGCAGATTTTCGATGCCGATATTCTCAAAAAAGAACTTGGCGTGAATGCTGTGCGCACTTCCCATTATCCGCAGTCGCAGGATTTTATCCGTCGTTGTGATGAAATTGGTCTGCTTGTGTTTACCGAGTTTCCGGGGTGGCAGCACATCGGGGATGAAGAATGGAAGCGGCAGGCGGTGCAGAATTTAAAGGAAATGATCGTGCAGTACCGCAATCATCCTTCCATTATTCTCTGGGGTGTGCGGATTAATGAATCACAGGATGACGATGTTTTTTACAGGGAAACAAACCGGGTGGCACATGAACTGGACGATACGCGGGCAACCGGCGGAGTGCGGATGCTAAAGAAAAGCCATCTTCTGGAGGATGTTTATACGTACAACGATTTTCTTCACGATGGCAGACATCCGGGGTGTAATCCGAAACGAAAAGTTACACCGGATATGAAAAAACCGTATCTGATCAGTGAGTATAACGGGCATATGTTTCCGACCAAGCCGTTTGACGATGAGGAACACCGGACGGAGCATGCAATCCGTCATGCAAATGTATTAAATGCGGTGGCACAGGAGCCGGATATTGCAGGAAGTTTTGGCTGGTGTATGTTTGACTATAATACGCACAAGGATTTTGGCAGCGGTGACCGGATCTGTTACCATGGCGTGATGGATATGTTCCGCAACCCGAAACTTGCGGCGGCGGTGTATAGCAGTCAGCAGGAAGATACACCGGTTTTAGAACTGAGTTCTTCGATGGATATCGGAGAGCATCCGGGCGGAAATCGCAGCGGAAACTGGATGATTACAAATGCGGATGCTGTGCGGATGTTCAAAAACGGCAAATTGATCAAAGAGTATCATCGGGAGGACTCCCCATATCGTGCACTGGCGCATGGACCGATTCCTGTGAATGACTTTATCGGAAATGCGATTGTCGAAAATGAGCCGATGAAACCGAAACAGGCCAGACTGATGGGGCAGCTGCTTAACATGACGGCGTATTACGGGCTGAACAATCTTCCGGCAAAGTTCTACCTTCTGGCATTGCGGCTGATGGTCTGCTATCACATGAAACCAAAGGATGCGGTTGCGCTTTACACACGTTATGTCGGGGACTGGGGGACGACTTCCACGGTCTATAAGTTTGAGGCTGTCAGGGACGGAAAAGTGGTAAAGACCGTGATCAAAGAGCCGATGCAGCAGGCACATCTGGAGGTGAAGGTAAGTGCACATAACCTGACCGAAGGCAGAACCTATGATATGGCGGCGGTTCGTATCCGGGCATTGGATGAAAATGGAAATGTGCTGGGATTTTTCAATGAACCGGTGCAGTTTGAAGTGAAAGGTGTTCTGGAACTGATCGGTCCAAAGACCATATGTTTACAGGGAGGTATGGGCGGTACTTATGTAAAGACGACCGGACAGGCCGGAGAAGGAATTTTGACAATTGAAAATGCGCAGACGGGGAAAATCTGTGAACATTTTCAGGTGGCACGGGAAGAGTAAGGGGGAAATACAATGAAATTATCAGCAAAAGAAAAAACGGCATTCGGCCTGGGGGCTGTCGGAAAAGATATGGTATATATGCTTTCGGCGAGCTATATTCTGTATTATTACCAGGATGTTCTCGGAGTAAGTGCGATGGCAATGGGAATTATTCTCATGGCAGCGCGGGTGTTTGATGCATTTAACGATCCGATTATGGGAGTAATTGTTGCAAAAACCAGAACACGCTGGGGAAAATTCCGTCCTTGGCTTCTGGTTGGAACCCTGTGCAATGCGATCGTGCTGTATCTGATGTTTGCCGCACCGCCGGCATGGAATGGAAGTGGGATTGTGGCATATGCAGCCATTACTTATGTTGTGTGGGGAGTCACCTATACCATGATGGACATTCCTTTCTGGTCGATGATTCCGGCATTTACAGAAGGCGGAAAAGAGCGCGAAAATTTAACAACTATGGCGCGTTCCTGTTCGGGTGTCGGTTCCGCTCTCGTTACGATTATTACGATGAAATGTGTGTATATGCTGGGACAGGGAAATGAGCGCACGGGTTTCCGCTGGTTTGCACTTATTGTTGCGGTATTGTTTGTGCTGTTTATTACGATCACCTGTCTGACGATCCGGGAAAAATCCACGGTTCATATGGAAACACCGACCGTACGGCAGATGTTTTCGGCGCTGATTCACAACGATCAGGCAATGACGGTTGTCATCACCATTGTACTGATTAACTGCTCTTTGTATATTACGTCCAATCTGCTGTTGTATTTTTTCAAGTATGATGTGAGTGGGGAGAGCTGGTATAACAGCTATACACTTTTCAGTACATTTGGCGGAGCGGTACAGATTTTGTCCATGATGGTATTGTTTCCGCTGCTGCGGAAGTTTATGAGCAGTATCCGTGTGTTCTACCTGAGCTTTGGAATGGCAATCGCAGGGTATGCGATTCTGCTTGTGCTGATGATTGGCGGTCATACTGTGCTTGGAGCCCTGGTGGTGCCGGGCTTTTTGATTTTTGCGGCATTTGGCATGCTGACTGTGCTTACCACGGTATTTCTGGCAAATACGGTAGATTATGGGGAAATGAAAAATCACCGCCGTGATGAAAGTGTGATTTTTTCCATGCAGACGTTTGTTGTGAAACTGGCTTCGGGAGTTGCCGTGCTGATCGCAGCGATCTGTCTGTCTCTCTGTAACCTCAAGCAGGATACAAGTGCGGCGGTTGTTGCGCGTGCAGCGGATTCTTCGGTGCTGGGACTGCGGCTGACGATGGCGGGAATTCCGATGATCGGTCTTTTCATCGCGGTATTGGTATTTCGGAAAAAATATATTTTGACAGAGAAAAAGCTGCAGGAGATTAATGCAGCAATTAAAAATCAGGAGAACTGCTAAAAGAAAGGATGACAGCTATGATTCGTAAAATTGGACAGGCATTCGTACTGGATACGGCACATACAACATATGCATTTTCCATTCTGCCGGGGGGACATCCGGAGCATCTGTATTACGGGAGAACTATTCATATCGAGCATCCGGATGATCTTGAAATTCTTGTGGAAAAGCATGTGTTTGCACCGGGAAATGTGAATATCTGTGAAAAAGAGCATGCCGGTTTTTCGCTGGAGGATGTGCGGCTGGAAATGTCTTCGTACGGAAAGGGCGATATCCGTGAGCCGTTTGTTGAGGCCATTCTTTATGATGGGGCAAAGACTCTGGATTTCCGCTATGAAGATGCCGTTATTACCGGGAAAAAAGATGCGCTGGACGGACTTCCGGGTTCCTATGGAAGTGCGGGAGAAGTGCAGCAGCTGTGTGTGACAATGGTGGACCGGCAGTATGATCTGAAGCTGTTGCTCTACTACTATGTCTATGAGGCGGCAGATGTGATCGGACGGAGTGCGAAGATCGTCAATGCCAGCAGTCAGGATGTACAGCTTACCCGTCTGATGAGTCTGCAGCTGGATTTTGATGACAGTGATTATATTTTTACGACATTTCGCGGCGCATGGGCGCGGGAGATGCACCGCTGTGACCAGACGCTGACCGGTGGCAGAATTGTCAATGATTCTTTTACCGGAACCACGTCGAGCCGGGCAAATTCGTTTGTGATGCTGAGCCGTCCGAAAACGGGAGAAGATCAGGGAGACTGTTACGGATTTCATCTGATCTACAGTGGAAATCACTGTGAGACTGCGGAGGTCAGCAGTTTTGGAAAACTCCGGCTTCTTACGGGGATCAATCCACGGGAATTTTCGTGGAAACTGGAGCCGGGAGCACAGTTTCAGGCACCGGAGGCCTTTATGACCTATGCGCCGGATGGATGGGGAGGCATGAGCCGGCGGATGCATGCGTTTATCCGGGAGCATATCGTGCGCGGATATTGGAAAAACAGGCCGCGCCCGGTACTTTTAAACAGCTGGGAGGCCTGCTATTTTGATATCAGTGAGAGCAGGCTCTTAAAGCTGGCAAAGGTGGGAAAAGATGCCGGAATCGAATTGTTTGTGGTGGATGACGGCTGGTTTGGCAGACGAAACGATGACACTTCTTCGTTGGGAGACTGGGTGCCGAATACAAAAAAACTGCCCGGCGGCTTATCGCGCCTAGCAAAAAAAATTACAGATCTGGGGCTTGCTTTTGGAATCTGGGTAGAGCCGGAGATGGTCAGTGTGGACAGTGACCTTTACCGGAAGCATCCGGACTGGACCATTGAAATTCCCGGAAAACCACATGCAGAGGGACGAAACCAGAGAATTCTGGATCTTGGCAGGAGAGAAGTGCAGGAGTATATCATTGCCAGTATGACAAAGGTCTTTTCTTCGGCACCGGTTTCTTATGTGAAGTGGGATATGAACCGGACGTTTTCCGATTATTATTCACAGAGCCTGCCGGCCGCACAGCAGGGAGAGGTGGCACATCGTTATGTGCTGGGACTGTACCGGTGCATGGAGGAACTGACCCGTCGTTTTCCGGAAATTTTATTTGAAGGGTGTGCAGCAGGCGGAAACCGTTTTGATCCCGGCATTTTGTGCTATTTTCCGCAGATCTGGGGAAGCGATGACACAGATGCCTGTTGCAGGGCGGACATACAGACAAATTACAGTTACGGGTATCCGCTCTCGACGGTGAGTGCACATGTATCTGCGTGTCCGAACCATCAGACGCTGCGCCGGACACCGCTTACGACCCGCTTTGCAGTTGCCGCATTCGCAGTGCTGGGGTATGAATGTAATTTCTGTGACTGTACCAGAGAGGAACTTGAGGAGATCAGGGCTCAGATTGCACTGTACAGGAAGTGGCGTAGTGTATTGCAGCAGGGCATATTTTATCGTGGGCGGACATTTGCTGACGGAAATCTCACAGAATGGACCTGTGTTTCAGAAGATCAGACACAGGCAGTCGGCATGCTGATGCAGAAACTTGCGGAACCGAATACACAGTTTCACGCGTATTATCCCAAAGGACTTGCAAAAGAGAAACGGTACCATTTTACCAACCGCGCGTTAACGTACAGTATTCTGGAGTTTGGGGATCTGGTCAACACGGTTGCTCCGGTACATATCCGCCCGGATTCCGTGACACATCATCTGCTGGCAAAATTTGTAAAGATGGATGGGGAAACGGAGGATTTCTGTGCATACGGGGATGCTCTGATGTATGGAGGTGTACATTTGCACCCGGCATTCGGAGGCACCGGATATGATGAGAACGTACGGTATTTTCCGGATTTTGCGTCTCGTTTGTATCTGATGGATTGCAATTTATAGCCGAAAAGTGCTATGATACAAAAGAGCAATTCAGGCAGGACAGGAGATAAGAAAATGCAGAAACGAAAAAACAGATGGTACATAGCCGTTGCAGCAGTTGTAATTTTAGCAGTTGTTCTGGTATTGGCAGTTGTGCTGGGGAAAAAGGGAAAGAACAAAAAAGATCCAAAGATGATTGAGCCGACGCAGCAGGAGCAGGCATCGGAAATACCGACGGAAACAGAGGAAGTATTTGATTATTCCGCTACGGAGACCGCAGAGACAAAATCGCTTCCGAAGTCCGTTGTCAGCAAGCAGGGAATTCTCATTGATGTGGATGCCGGAACGATTCTGGCCGGAAAAGATGCATTGAAACGTATGGTTCCGGCATCTATGACCAAAATCTTTACCGTGCTGGTAGCAGCGGAAAATATTAAGCCGGAGCAGCTGGACGAGCTGGTTACCATCAGTATTGATGCCACAGATTTCAGTTATAGTAATGACTGCAGCAATACCGGATATGAAGTGGATGAGCAGGTAACGGTAAGGGATCTGTTTTATGGAACCATTTTGCCATCAGGGGCAGATTCTGCGGTCTCTCTGGCAACTTATGTGGCCGGTTCACAGGAAGCATTTGTGGATATGATGAATCAGGAACTGGAAAAAATGGGATTGTCGGAGACCACACATTTTACCAACTGTGTCGGCATATACAATGATGACCATTACAGTACGCCGTATGATATGGCAATGATTTTAAAAGCCGCAATGGACAATGATCTGTGCAGGGAAGTTCTTGGAACGCGAACCTACACGACATCAAAATCCAAACCACATCCGGATGGGATTACAATATCCAACTGGTTTTTGCGGAGAATTGAAGATAAGGATACACACAGTGAAATTATCGGGGCAAAGACAGGCTTTGTGAATCAGTCCGGAAGCTGTGCGGCAAGTATGGCACAGACACCGGATGGAAAAGAGTATATCTGTGTGACTGCAGGGTCCACCAGCAGCTGGCGCTGTATCTATGATCATGTGGATATCTACGATGCGTTTCTGCCGGAGACGGCACAGCCTTTTGAAAGTGAAGAGGTAACACAATAAAAAAGGAACAGCGAAAGCTGTTCCCTGTTGTTTAAAGAATGATGATATTGGCACAATTGATATCTTCTCCAAGGTTGTAAACGTTACCGCTGGTAAGCCCGACAACCACAGGACGGAGAATATAGTGCGGAATATTTTTGACCACACGCGCCTGTTCGCCGTTACTCAGTTCCACGATGCTGTCTACTGGATATAGAATCATGCTTTCAAGGAAGCTCTTCATGGCAGTTATGTCGAGTTCCATGGTCATGGACATAATCATTTCCACGGCATCTCTCTGGGAATAGGCTTTTTTATAGGGGCGTTCGGTAACCAGGGCATCATAGATATCCGCTACGGACAGAATCTTGGCATAGGGGCAGATTTTCTCCGCAGACACACCCATCGGGTATCCGCTTCCATTGATCTTTTCATGGTGTTGCAAAACACCAAGGCAGACAGCCGGAGAAAATTCCGCACGATCCTTGATCATGTTGTAACTGTATGTCGAGTGCTGCCGCATAATGGCAAATTCGTCATCATTGAGTTTGCCCGGTTTGTTTAAGATAGCATTTGGAATTTTGGTTTTTCCAATGTCGTGCAGCAAACCACAGACACCGATTTCCCGTACTTCTTCGGGAGAGAGTTCCTGCTGCTTGGCAACGATCATGGAAATGGTTGCTACATCCACGCTGTGTTTGAAGGTGTATTCGTCACTGGTTTTGAGCGTGGAGATATCAATTGCGATGGCATCATTGCTTTTAATGGAACGCATCAGGTCATCGGCAATGCTCTCTGTGGTGGCAACCATTTCCTCGGAGGTCGTATTGTTGTAGATAAACTGGATACCGGTAGACACACGTTCACGGATACTGGCAGAAAGGGTAACTTTTGCGCGGTCTTCGGTACGGAGCCGTTCGATATTTTTTTCTGCTTCCGGAGAAGTAGGAACCTGTTCTGGATTTTCCTCTTCTTCCCCCTCCTGGATGTAAACAGACATAATACCCAGTTTCAACAGGGAATCAATCATATAATCATCCAGTTCGGCACCTCTGGCAACGAGATTACGTCCCAGACGGTCAACGACCGGATGATCGAGCTTCATGCCCGGTTTTAATTGTCTTGTTCTCATGTACTTTCGTTGTATCATATTTATATTTTACTATTTGTTGGATATTTTGCCAAGTTTTTTTGGAAAACTTTAGGAGAAATTTAGGAGAAATGATATGCTTCCACAACTTTTTTTAGATCGAATGAAACAAATGCTGGAGGAAGAATACCCGGCATTTCTAAACAGTTACGAAGATGCGCGTTATCAGGCACTGCGGATCAATCCGTCAAAAACTGACCGGAATCGGTTTGCTGAGGAAACTTCCTTTCACCTGCAGCCGGTGCCATGGGAAGCGAACGGGTTTTATTACGAAAAGGAAGATCAGCCGGGAAAACATCCGTATCACGAGGCGGGCGTGTACTATATTCAGGAGCCGAGTGCCATGGCACCGGCTGCATATCTGGATGCGCAGCCGGGCGAAAAAGTTCTGGATTTATGTGCGGCACCGGGGGGCAAAAGTACACAGATTGCGGCAGCGATGCAGGGGAAAGGGCTCCTTGTCAGTAATGAGATTCATCCGGCGCGGGCAAAGATTCTTTCCGAGAATATGGAACGGATGGGTGTAAAAAATGTGATGGTGACAAACGAGAGTCCGCAGACACTTGCGGGAATGTTTACGGAATATTTTGACCGGATCATGGTAGATGCTCCGTGTTCCGGGGAAGGAATGTTTCGTAAAAATGAACAGGCGTGTGAGGAGTGGAGTCCTGAAAATGTTCAGATCTGTGCGGCGCGGCAGCAGGAAATTCTTGCATGTGCGGCCTCCATGCTCCGGCCGGGAGGACGTATGGTTTACTCTACCTGTACCTTTGCACCGGAGGAAAACGAGGGAACGATCAGCCGTTTTCTGGAACAGCATCCGCAGTTTCATATTGTGCCGGTGAAAAAATATCCGGGAATGGCAGACGGTGTAGCGGCATGGACAAAACATCCGGCAGCGGAGATAGGAGATACGATCCGGTTATTTCCGCATCATCTGCACGGAGAGGGACATTTCGTTGCGGTTCTGGAAAAAGAGGGAACCGTTTCGGAAAATTACCGGGGATATTGTGCGAATGGAGAAGAAAAACCGCTAGCAAAGGGAGAAGCAAAAGCGTATCTTGCAGGATTACAGGAGTTTCTTGGAAAGATACCGGCAGATGATGCCGGGCGGCTGTTTCTTTTTGGAGAGCAGCTGTATCTGATGCCGGAACATATGCCGGCAACCAGACGGCTGCATGTGCTGCGTCCGGGCCTGCATTTAGGTACGGTTAAAAAGAACCGGCTGGAACCGGCACACGCACTGGCACTTGCAATTTCTCCGCAGGAAGCATGCCACAGCTGGAATCTGTCTGTGGATGAAGCACGCGCGTATCTGGCCGGGCAGACGTTTCCAGCAGAAGGGGAGAAGGGCTGGTATCTGATCACGGTAGATGGATACAGCCTCGGCTGGGGCAAGCTTGCGGGTTTTGTGATGAAGAATCATTACCCGAAGGGGCTGCGGAAGCTGCTCTGATTTATAAAAGGAACCATATAAATTGGAAGACATATAATATCGCCGTCTTTGCAGAAATCTTTGGTGTATACCAGATATTTCTGTAGAATACGGTCGGAATATTTCAGTGAAAATGCATCCAGAGATTTATGTGTTTTATAACCGGATGATTTTACTTCTATCGGGCAAACTTTATTTTTTTGTGCAAGAAGAAAATCGACCTCATAGTTATGATGTGAGGTTTTGTTCATAAATGTATGGTAAAACAGCTCGTTTCCATTGGAGTGCAGAAGTTGTGCCACGACATTTTCATACAGATATCCAAGATTCGTTCCAAGTTTGTCGTTTAAAAGTTTTTCATAAATAATATTTTCTGTAAAATCCTTATCTTTGAACATTAAAGTCGTAAATAATCCGGTATCACAGAGAAACAACTTGAATTTTGATAAATCTTTGTTGGTTGCCATGCCGGCATTTGGATCATTTGCATGATAGGATACGAGAACAGTTTTGGAATCTTTCAGTTCTGCAATCAGCTCTAAAATTGTGTCAGCTCTTTCATTGGAGAGAACGCTGGATACCTGATAGCGGGAAGCATTTTTGTTCAGCTGTGCCGGAATGGAGTCAAATAAAAGAGAGAGCTTTCCGGTTGCATCTATTTTCTTAAAATCATCCTCATATAAACTTAAAATATCACGTTTTATAGCATCCACTTTGCGAAAATTGTTCGTCTGGATATATTCATCTATAGCCTGTGGCATTCCGCCAACTAGCATATATAGACGGAAATCCCGAAGGAGTTTTCGATTCATGCTCTCGCCTGCCGGTTTTTGAGCGGTAAATAATTTTTGCAAAAGAACCGGAGTTGTGGTATCGCCTAGCGCCCATAAAAACTCTTCATAATCCATCGGAAACATACTTATTTTTCGCTCTTCGCTTGGAATAAGTATATTTTGCACATTTTTTTTGATGGAAATCAGGGAACCTGTTTCAATGTAATCATAGCGATGATCTTTGACCAGCGATTTAATTGCCTGTCTTGCCAGTGGGCAAAGTTGTACTTCATCGAAAATAATCAGTGATTTTCGTTCTATCAGATCGGTTCTGTATTGAAATTGTAATTGTAAAAACAGATAATTTAAATCGGAAACATCTTCAAAAAGTTCACGGACATTTTTGGATGCCGTGGAAAAGTCAATCAGAATATAACTGTCATATTCATTTTTCGCAAATTCTTCCACAACAGTAGATTTCCCAATTCGACGGGCTCCTTCTATCAATAGTGCTGTTTTTCCTGCAGATTCCTGCTTCCAGGCTAAGAGCTTGTCATATATTTTTCGCTTAAACATAAACATCTCCTACAAATGCGCATTTTTTATATTGTTATTTTACCACAAATGCGCATTTTTTAAAACACTGTTTTACCACAAATGCGCATTTTCTACAGGATTATATACTGTGACCGCCGCCACCACCGGAGTGGCCGCCACCACCGCCACCGCCGCCGGAATGTCCACCGCCGCTGCTACCGGAAGATACCGGACTGTAGGTGCGCGTCTGGCGGATGAATTGTGTGCGTGGGTTATGGATCTGCATCTGTGCATACAATCCGGTCATCACCTGTCTGCGGTCTGCCTTGTGGGAACGTGAACTCCACAGCGCGAAAAAGAGATTGAGAAACAGTGCAGCAACAATGGCCAGCAGCGCACTGCAGAGGTAGCGCATCGGTTCTGCAATTCGTTTGCCCTGCATCAGCGTTTCGATCTGGGTAAAGACCTTGTATGCACAGGTATAATAATCCTTATCGCGCGCGTAGGTATAAGTGTTATCGGTAATTGAACGTGCGCGGGAATTGGTGATGATTTTGTGCGCCTGTCCATCGCTGTAGAGATAAATCTCATTCAGGCAGCGGTCAATGACGAAGATCGTACCGTTGGAATGTGGACCAAAGACATCATCGAAATAATCTGCAGCAAAATCTTCGGTGGAAGATTTACTGTGTCCGGTTGTGGTTACAAAAGCCACATTACAGTATGCGGTCAGATCATACAGCTGCTTTTGCAGACTGTTTTCCTGGGAGTCTGTCAGAAAATCGGCAGAATCATCCAGCACATAAACGTAGCCGGTTTCCTCATTGGAAGCGGAAACTGCGGATGCACAAACCGGTATGGTGCTGGCGGAGAGTATCAGACAAAATACAAATGCCGTAAGGATACGTTTTATTTTACGCACGGTCATCACCTCCCTGTTTGTCAAATTGTGGCAGCCGGCGGGTGGACAACAGATTATACGCATGGATAATACTGATGAACGACACGAGGATGGCAGCCATAGAAAGAATTGCGGCTCCGTAATAGTAGAGATCCGATACCGGATGCAGGAACCATACCCCAAACGAAAGTACCGCAGCACAAAGCGGAAGAATCCAGCCAAGCGGATTCGTTTTTGCGGCTGGTTCAGGCTGGGCTTCAGGGGTTTTCGGTTTGTCTGCAGCAGAAGCTTTCTTCGATTGGATGAACATTTTGCCCCGGTCATTTGCCCCGGTATCTTTTTGGTGGATAGAAACGCATTCGTAACAATAGACACCGATGGAAAGCAGTGACAAAAGCAGGGTAGTCATTACCAGGGAAGAGGGCTGTAAAAATGCCGACCATGCCAAAAGAGCAAAGATCGGAATTGCCAGAAGCAGCGAACCGAGCAGATAACGCTTCGGATCAATCGGAATATCCGCAACGACCAGTCCGGTCTGTCCGTTGACCGTTGCATAAGCGACACGGTCTTTTTTGCGGTAGGATAGAAACCATACCGGAAACATGGTGCTGTCGATGGTTTCTGTTTTTGTATGGAGCTGTTCAGGACGGATGGTATCCATGGTAAAACCGGCAAATGTCCCGTCAGAAGCAATACGCCCGGTTGTTTCCGCAGATGCAGTGTATTCGGCATCGCCCTGATATATTTTTGCATCCACATCAGAAGTGTCCGCGTAAAATCCGCTTAAATAGGCGGGGGTAAAGGCTTTCATGCCTTTTAAATTATAAGGAGCCAGTTCTTCACTGATATTGTCATCAAAAGAGGATGAGGCATCATAGGAAAGACCTTTGTAGTAGGCATCCAGATCCCCGGTAAGTGCGTAGTGATCGGTAATAATATAATCACCGCGGCGGGAAGTCTTTTTCCCATTGAGCGAGAGAGAACCTTTTTGGGAGATATAAAATGCCCAGTAAGGCATGTAAATTCCGCGGAAACTATCTATATAAGAAGGATCGCGGAGTTCTTTTGGCGCAAAAATGGAATGTTTCATACGGCGTGCGTACGCTTCCTTACACTGTTCCTTTGTCTTCTGGAACGGAATAATATAATTGGGCCGTTTTTCGTGACTGATTCTGCTGTAAAGAATCGTGGAGGCTCCGCAGAAACTGCAGAAACCGGCTGCGGCATTGTCGGTGCTTAAGATTTCACCGCCACACTGCGGACAGGTAAAGATCGTGACCTCGTAATCTCCGTCGAATGTCTTTGATTCTTCGGCATCACTTGTTTTCCCATCAAAATCATAAGGATCAAACAGTGTGTGACAATGCTCGCATGAGAGTTGCTGGGAAGGAATGTCAAATTTGAGATTTCCTCCGCAGTTTGGACATGATAGCATAGTGTTTTCCCTTTCCAAAACATTTTCCTTTGTAACTATTTTATTCTAGCATTGTGGAAATATTTTTACAATGGGTTTCATGCCATGGAACGTGAAAATACCTATTTACAGGGATTTTACAGACTTTACGCAAGTTTACAGCAATTTTACAGCATTACAGAAATTTTACACAGGGTTTACATTCTGGGATGGTTTGATTTTACACTCCGATGATAAACTTATTACAATCTCAGAAAAAAAGTATACGGAGTGTAAAGTTTATGAAAAGAAATGGGGAGGAACCATAAGTGAACGAGACGATGAAAATTATTTTCGGACTGGTCGGAGGTCTGGCAATCTTTATTTACGGCATGAATATGATGAGCGAGTGCCTGCAGAAAGCAGCGGGGGAAAAGATGAAGAAAATCCTTGCCCTGCTTACAAAAAATCCGATTCTTGGTGTGCTTGCGGGAGCTTTGACGACCGCAGTGTTACAGAGCAGCAGCGCAACAACGGTTATGACAATCGGCTTTGTCAGCGCAGGACTGATGTCGCTGCCACAGGCGATCTCCATTATTCTCGGTGCCAATATCGGTACGACCATGACGGCGCAGATTATTGCATTTAAAATTTCGGATTATATTTATCTGTTCATTTTTGCGGGATTTCTTATTTCTTTTGTATCAAAAAAGGAAAAGGTCAAAAATATCGGACAGACAATTTTTGCTTTTGGTCTGTTATTCCTTGGAATCGAGACGATGGGCGATGTTATGAAACCATTGGCATCCAGTGCATTCTTTGTCAATATGATCGGAAAAGTATCCCATATTCCGATTCTTGGTGTATGCGTGGGTGCTGTCATGACACTTGTCGTACAGAGCAGCAGTGCAACCATTGCTGTATTACAGAATTTTGCATCCCAGGCAGGACCGGACGGCGTGACCAGTATCATCGGACTGACCGGTGCCATTCCGATTCTGTTGGGAGACAATATCGGTACAACGATTACCGCAGTGCTGGCTTCTATCGGACAGCCGAAAGATGCCAGAAGAACGGCGTTTGCCCATTGTGTATTTAATATTTCGGGAGCAATTTTATTCCTGTTTCTTGTAAAACCGTATGCAGCCCTGATTCAGTTCATTTCGCCGAAGGGAAACGAAATTGATGTGATTTCACGGCAGATTGCAAATGCACATACCGGATTTAACCTTGTCATGACGCTGATCTGGATTCCGCTCATTCCTCTGATGGTAAAAATTGTGATGAAACTTGTACCGGATGGGAAGGAAATGGGAGCTAAAGCACTGGAAAATCCGAACTATCTGGATAACAAGCTGATTGCACAGCCGGCAGCAGCATTGCAGCTGGTGGCAAAAGAAGTAATGTACTGCGCAAAAATTGTAGATGAAATGATCGGAAAACTGCAGTCCGGAAACGGAAAGATTGATAAAGAAAATGCAGGAATTGTAGAAGAAAAGGCGAAAATACTGCAGAAACTGTATGCATCCATCAATGATTATTTTGCAGCACTGTATTCCGGAGGTGTGCTGACCGAGGAACAGGCATCACAAAGTGCCGGTATGCAGTCTATTCTCTGTGATATTGACCGGATCGGGCAGCTGACGAGGGAAATCATGGAAACCGTGGCAAAACAGAATAAAGGAAAACATAAGTATTCCAAAGAAGCCTTAAAGGAACTGAAAAAGGCAATGGAACAGATCCAGATGATTTACGGAAGCTGCATCCGTGCGATTTCCGGGAATGTGGATATGGATATCAAAGAACTGATGCGGCAAAAAGAAGACATCATGCAGCTGGATGAAAAAATGCGCAAAAACCATATTGCCAGAGTGGGAAAGGGAAAGTGCGATTCCAAACTTACTATTCCGTTTAATGATGTGCTCCATAATATTGACCGGATCGGAAACAGTTGTGTAAATCTTGTGGAGGTAGCAAAGGAAAATGTAACTATGCAGGCATTTTTTGCAGAGGATTAGGGCATGTACATATGGAATCGGTTTCTGCACCAGCTGGCAGGGCAGCTGAAACGGGCAGAAAATATAATCCGGCAGAGGATAAAAAGACAGGAGACCAATCAAATGAAGAAGAACGAAAAATGTTATACAAACAGAGAATTGTCATGGCTGCAATTTAACGAGAGGGTTTTAAATGAAGCGGGAAATCCGCGGGTACCGCTGGCAGAACGCATGACGTTTGCATCGATTTACCAGACGAATCTGGATGAGTTTTTCATGGTGCGTGTGGGAACACTCATGATGCAGATGAACGCAAAAGAAAAGGTAATTGAAAACAAGACCGGAATGACCAGTGAGGAACAGGTAAAAGAAATTTTAGCGCGTGTCTGTCTGCTGGAAAAGAAAAAGGCAAAAATTTATGAACAGCTCATGGGAGAACTTGAGCCAAAGGGAATCCGGATTATCAATTTTAACCGTCTTTCCAATGAAGAAGGAAGACTTCTTGAACAATATTTTGATGCACATATTGCACCGTTTTTATCTCCGATGGTCATTGGAAAACAGCAGCCGTTTCCGTTCCTTGCAAATAAGCAGCTGTATGCAATTGTGCTCCTGACATCACAGAAAGGAAAGAAAAAGACCGGAATTGTTCCGTGTTCCAACAGTGTGTTCAAACGTCTGATTGAGATACCGACCAGACCGGGATTCTTTATGCTGTCTGAGGAATTGATTCTGCATTTTATTTCAAAATTGTATCCGAAATATACCATTCGCGAGAAATCCATTATGCGTGTGACACGGAATGCAGATATTGATGCACATGATCTGTATGACGAAGATATGGATTACCGGGATATGATGGAGCAGCTTATCAAAAAACGTGTCCGCCTGGACCCTGTCCGGGTGGAATTGAGCCGTAAGATCAATGATGAAGCAAAACGGGAACTGTCAAATTTCCTCGAAATTGGAACCAGTCATATCATCAATGTAAAGACGCCTTTGGATCTTTCGTTTGTTTTTACGCTGCAGAATTATCTGCGCGATCAGAAAGAACTGTTCTATGAAAAGAGAAGTCCGCGGGAGACTCCGGCATTATCCATGCATGAAAGCATCCTGTCACAGGTGGAAAAAAAGGATGTTCTGCTTTCCTATCCGTTTGAGAGCATGAAACCGTTTATCAAAATGTTAAATGATGCAGCGGAAGACCCGGATGTGGTATCCATCAAAATGACATTGTATCGTGTCGCAGACCGGAGCAAGATCATTGATGCGCTGATTGAGGCAGCGGAAAACGGAAAAGAAGTGGTGGTACTTGTGGAACTGCGGGCACGGTTTGACGAGGCAAATAACATTGAGATGTCGCACCGGCTCGAAGATGCCGGCTGCCAGATACTGTATGGACTGGGCGATTACAAAGTACATTCGAAGCTTTGCCTGATCACACAGAAAAAAGGGGACAGTTATGCGTACATCACGCAGATTGGAACCGGAAATTACAACGAGAAAACTTCAAGACTGTACACGGACCTGTCATTGATTACCGCAAATCAGGCAATCGGTGCCGATGCAGCAAAAGTGTTTCTTGCATTACAGCAGGGAGAAACGGTGGATGAGGTTTCGGAACTTCTGGTTGCACCGAAATGCCTGCAGAACAAAGTCCTTGAGATGATGGAGGAGCAGATTGCAAAGCAAAAAGCCGGAAAAGAGGCTTATATCGGGGTCAAGATCAATTCCCTGACGGATAAAGTCCTGATTGATAAGATGATTGAGGCTTCCAAGGCCGGTGTAAAGATTGATCTGATTGTGCGGGGCATCTGCTGCCTGAAGCCACAGATTCCGGGCGTGACGGAAAATATCCGGGTGATTTCCGTCGTTGGACGTTATCTCGAACATTCCAGAATTTATCGTTTTGGTGTGGGGGATGAAGAAAAGATGTACATTGCATCTGCCGATTTTATGACGAGAAATACGGTGCGCCGCGTGGAAGTGGCAGCTCCGGTTTATGATCCTGCAATCCGGGAGCGCATCCGGTATATCTTTGATACCATCATGAAAGATGATGAGAAGGGAAAAGAGCAGAATGCCGAAGGCATTTATGAGGATCGTCATATCAATGAGGAGCCGGTAAACTCACAGGAGATTTTCTTTCAGGATGCTTACGAGGCATGTAATAAATAAATGAAGCTGTCAGGATAACGGTTCACAGAAATCTGCGAACCGTTATTTTTATACAGGCACATAACTCTGATCCACATGAATCATAAACTGATAGTTTCCTTCGATTTCCTGCAGCTTGTTTTCAATTTTTTCCTTCAGGTCTTCCGGACGGATCCGCATACCATAGGGGATGACCGCGTCAAAGGCAATGCTGGTGTGGGTATCGCAGTTGATCAGGCGGAAATCGTGGATGGTAATACGGCGGTCAATTTCAAGAACCTTTTGTTCCACCTGCTGCTGCATCTGGGCAATTGCGGCATTATTGGTTTCAATCGGATCCATGTGGATGACGGCTTCACATCCGAGTTTCTGATCCAGCTCCCGTTCAATGTGATCGATCATGTCATGGAGCTGAAAGACATCTTCGTCCCCCGGAACTTCCAGATGCAGGGTGATCATGCGGCGGCCGGGACCGTAGTCATGTACAATCAGGTCATGGATACCGTGTACTTTGGGATGGGACATGACAATGGCACGGATTTCCCGGACAAATGTCTGGTCAGGAGCTTTTCCGAGAAGCGGATCCATGGTGTCTTTGACCGCTTTTATTCCGGCATAGAGGATGAAAATGGCTACCAGCAGACCGCCAAATCCATCGATATTGATGGAGGTCAGGCGCATGATAATCATAGCTGCCAGAACCACAGAGGTGGCAATGGTGTCGGAAAGCGAATCCATGGCGGTTGTCTGCATGGCATCCGAATTGAGTTTTTTCCCAATAAAATGATTGTAGCAGTACATGTAGACTTTTACCAGAATGGAGCATACCAGAATTCCCATGGCAAGCAGACTTGTGTCTACGGCTTCCGGATGCAGAATTTTGGAAAAGGAAGTTTTTAAAAGCTCAAATCCCATCATCAGGATAGCAATCGCTACAACAAATCCCGATACATATTCAAACCTCCCATGTCCGAACGGGTGCTCCGAATCCGGAGTTTTCCCGGCATAAAGAAATCCGGCAAGTGTAATAAAAGAGGAACCGGCATCGGACAGGTTGTTGAACGCATCCGCTGTGATGGCAACGGAACCGCTTAACATTCCGGCAAAATATTTTCCGGCAAACAGGCAGACATTTAAGCAGATTCCAACGATGCTGCACAGGGTGCCATATGCCTGCCGTTGTTCTTTTGCCGGACGGTTTTTGATAAAGATTTTCGCTAACATTGTAATCATGGATATCCCCCCCAGAATCATACATGTTCCATTGGTTTTTCCTATTATATGCTACGTTTGGAAAAAGGTCAAATTATATAAATTTTACCTGTATTTTATACATGCACCACACCAAAATTTACAGAGCCGGCATATAATTGGTCATAAAATGACAGGGAAAGGGGAGAAAAAATTATGCCGTCAACTTATGCACATTACCGGCTTGGACAGCAGGTTCGCAGGGAACTCGAAGGGAATGAGAGAAAAATCATTGAGAAATATCCACAGCTGTATCTGATCGGACTTCACGGACCGGATATTTTGTTTTACTATAAGCCATTAAGACCGAATCCGGTCAACCAGATCGGATATGATTTGCATGGACATTCCGGAAAAGAATTTTTTGAAAGAGCCAAAAATATAATTAATAGCCAGAAGGAAAAAGAACCGTTTCTGGCATACACCTATGGAGTGCTTAACCATTTTGCACTTGATGTAAGCTGCCATGGGTATATTGATGAGAAAATTGCAGCAAGTGGTATTTCCCATACGGAAATTGAAGTAGAGTTTGACCGTATGCTTATGCTTACGGATGGGAAAGATCCGTTGCGGCAGAATCTGACGGAACATATTGTTCCGTGTATGGAAAATGCGGAAGTGATCCGCTGGTTTTATCCGAAAACGACACCGGCAGATGTCCGGGAAGCATTAAAAGGAATGATCGCCTATAATAACATGCTGATTGCGCCATCCAGAATCAGGCGGTTCTTTATTTATGTGCTTTTGTATGTTTCCGGGAATTACAAAGAAATGCACGGTCTGCTTGTAAATTACCGTAAAAATCCACAGTGTGAAGACAGCAACCAGCAACTGGCACAGCGTTATCGCCAGGCAAAACTCAGCGCACTGCGGATGATCAGCCAGTTTGGCACTTATCTGGATGGGAGCAGGGGATTGGAACCTATCTTTGATTATAGTTTTGGATCACAGCTGGTTGGGAAAGAGGTTGTACAAAATGGAAAAGAGGTAAAACATGCAGTTTAAATTGACAAAAAAGGAGAAAAGCTGGATCCTTTATGATGTGGGCAATTCGGCATTTGTTTTGATGGTTTCCACAATACTTCCTGTTTACTTTAATTATCTTGCGCAAAATGCGGGAGTTTCGGATGTGGATTATCTGGCATACTGGGGGTATGCGGCATCCATTTCCACACTGATTGTTGCAGTTTTAGGACCGGTTATGGGAACGCTGGCAGACACCAGGGGATTCAAAAAGCCGCTCTTTTTATCGTGTATTCTGGTCGGGTGCGCCGGCTGTCTGCTGATGGGACTGACCACATGGTGGATTTCGTTTCTGGTAATTTTTATCATTGCAAAGGTTGGATTTAATTCCAGTCTGGTTTTTTATGACTCCATGCTTTCGGATGTGACAGCCCCGGAGCGGATGGATCGGGTTTCTTCTTCCGGATATGCCTGGGGATATGCAGGAAGCTGTATTCCTTTCATCGTAAGTCTTGTTTTTGTGCTTGGGTATCAGAAAATGGGACTTTCTTTTGAAACAGGAATGATGATTGCGTTTGCAGTGGTTGCGGTGTGGTGGCTTGTGATGTCGCTTCCTTTAATGAAGCAGTATCGCCAGGTTCATTATGTAGAGCGGAAACCGCATGCCATGAGGGAAAGCGTTGGACGTATCATAGAAACGCTGCGCAGTGTACGGAAACAAAAGAAAATCTTTCTGTTTCTCATAGCATTCTTCTTTTTCATTGATGGAGTTTATACGATTATAGATATGGCAACGGCGTATGGTTCTGCCCTGGGGCTGGATTCCACAGGACTGCTTCTTGCATTGCTTGTGACACAGTTTGTTGCATTTCCGTTTTCCATTCTGTTTGGCAGGCTTGCGGAAAAATACGATACCGGAAAGCTGATTTTAACCTGTATTGCTGCGTATACGGGGATTACTGTTTTTGCCGTGTTTATGAAGGCACAGTGGCAGTTCTGGGTGCTGGCAATCTTTGTGGGAATGTTCCAGGGGGGCATTCAGGCACTGTCCCGGTCTTATTTTGCAAAAATTGTTCCGCCGGAGCGTTCCGGAGAGTATTTTGGTCTGATGGATATCTGCGGAAAAGGAGCATCCTTTATGGGAACGACGGTGGTCGGACTGGCTTCCCAGGCTTTTGGGAGCATAAACATCGGGGTATCTGCGATCGTATTTCTCTTCCTTGCGGGAGCGCTGTTTTTTATGAAAACAGAGCACAGTGGATCGGAAAGTACAAAAAATCAGGAGAACGTTATCATGGGACAGCAGATGTTCCATAATTAATGATCAGTTACGGAAGAACCGTGTGAGAGGATGCACACGGTCTTTTGTTGTCATAAAACGTATTCCATGTTAAAATGATAGGCGAATAAACGGATGAAGGACAACAGAATGGATTTTTTAAAAGCAAATTATCATGCACATACATGGCGGTGTCAGCATGCCTATGATACGGAGAGAGAATATATTGAGGCAGCGATTTCCATGGGAATTGAAATTTTTGGATTTTCCGATCATGTGCCGTGCCCCTATCAGGACGGATATGTATCCAATATCCGGATGACCATGAAACAGGCACCGGAATATGTGGAGACGATCCGAAGGCTCGAAGCGGAGTACCGGGATCAGGTAAAAATATATGCAGGATTTGAGGCAGAGTATGTTCCGGAATTTTACGAAGAACAGATGCGGATGTTCCGCAACCTTGGATGTGATTATATGATCATGGGGCAGCATTTTCTGGGATCGGAAGAAAACGGACCGTATACCGGGACAGAGACGGAGGATGAAAGCCGTATCCGCAGATATGTGGATCTCGTAATCGAAGGGATGCAGACCGGAAGCTATGCGTATCTTGCCCATCCGGATCTGATGAATTATCAGGGAATGGATTCGGTATACGACTGGGAGATGACCCGGTTGTGCAAAGAAATGAAGGAACTGGACATCCCGTTGGAGATCAACATGCTCGGCATGGGAGAAGGGGCAAGGCATTATCCGGCAGAGCGTTTCTGGAAGATTGCCGGGGAAGTCGGAAATAAAGCGATTCTCGGATTGGATGCCCATTGTGTGAGACATATTCAGGATATGGATTCTTACAGAAAATGCATGGAATTGGTGGAAAAGTATAATTTGAACTTAATAAATAAGCTGGAGCTCTAGCGCATTTTCCCTGTTTCGTCAAGTGAAAATTTTTACAAAACAGGCAGGTCTATTTGTGAGATTTGACCTATGGTCTTTACCTACCATATATTGTATAATGAAAGCCGTCGTGAACAAAACTTGGTAGTAATAAGGAGCAAAAAGAAGTATGTCAGATGAAGTTTTAGACGATGTCATGTTAAAGGGAAATTGTAAGGGGAAGGCAGATGCAATTGTAAACTGCCAGTGCAGCATTGAGACTGCACCAAAGCGCTGTGAGCAGGCGGAACACTGCATGTTTTATTCCTACTACAAATGTAGTAAGCAGTGGAAACGACTGGGATAGTCATCGCTGAAATGAGAAGGAGATAAGACTTTTGCCTTGGCGAGGATGCCGGAGCAAAGGTCTTTTTGCTTTTTAAACGAAAAGGAGTATGTTTTATATGAAGAGAATTCTGGTGCTCAGTGATTCGCACGGAAATGTAAATAATATGGTTACGGCAGTCGGCCGGTTACATCCGGATATGATCATTCATCTGGGAGACTGCTGGGCAGATGCAGAACAGCTGCACCGGAAATTTCCTATGACGATAATGGAACAGGTGCCGGGAAACTGTGATTGCCGTCAGGACATCCTGGAACGGATTCTTCTGATCGAAGGGAAAAAAATACTGATCTGCCATGGGCATACATTTAATGTAAAAGCCGGATATCTGAATCTGGAATATGCGGCAGAGGAGCGAAAAGTCGATGCCGCGCTGTTCGGGCATACCCACCGGGTTTTTTATGACAAACACAACCGGATCGCCTATATGAATCCGGGAAGCATCGGACAGCCGCCTTACGGAATACCGCCATCCTATGGAGTTCTGCAGGTGGACGGATCAAGCAATACGATCGCAACGGATGTGATCTATCTGGAAGAAAATAATTGACGAAAGCCAGACGGTAGAAGTATAATAGCAGAAGTTATTATTCTTGAAGGAGAAAAGTTAAAAATGGTTAAGGTTGTAAAATTTGGTGGCAGCTCGCTGGCGAGTGCCGAACAGTTTGCCAAGGTTGGCGATATTATCCGTGCGGATGAATCCAGAAAATATGTAGTGCCGAGTGCTCCTGGAAAGCGTAATTCCAGAGATACCAAGGTTACGGATATGTTATATGCATGCTACGCGAAAGCAGAGGCAGGCGAGGAGTTCCGTGTACCGCTTATGAAGATCAAAGAGCGTTATGATTCCATTATCAACGGACTCGGATTGAAAGTGACACTGGATGAGGAGTTTAAGACAATTTCCAAAAACTTTAAGGAAAAGGCCGGCGCGGATTATGCGGCTTCCCGCGGAGAGTATCTGAATGGTATTCTTATGGCAGATTATCTTGGATATGAGTTTATCGATTCTGCAACCGTAATCTTTTTTGATGAAGAAGGAAATCTGGATGCAGACAAGACCGACAAGGTTCTGGCGAAGAAGCTTTCTGAATGTGAAAAAGCTGTCATTCCGGGATTTTATGGAATTGGTGCTGACGGAAGGGTGAAAACATTCTCCCGCGGCGGTTCGGATATTACCGGGTCCATTGTTGCAAAAGCATGTCATGCAAGTTTATATGAGAACTGGACAGATGTATCCGGATGTCTCGTAGCAGATCCGCGTATCATTGACAATCCGCAGCCGATCCATGTGATCACATACCGCGAATTAAGAGAGCTTTCTTATATGGGAGCTTCCGTACTTCATGAGGACGCGGTATTCCCGGTACGAAAGGCCGGCATTCCGATCAATATCCGCAATACCAATGATCCGGAGGCAGAGGGAACCCTGATCGTAGAGAGTACCTGCCAGAAACCGGAATACACGATTACCGGTATTGCCGGTAAAAAAGGATTTGTCGCAGTAAGCATTGACAAAGATATGATGAATTCCGAGGTCGGCTTCTGTCGTAAAGCATTACAGGCATTTGAGGAAAACGGAATTTCGATCGAGCATATGCCATCCGGTATTGACACCATGACCGTATTTGTGCATCAGGAAGAGTTTGAAGGCAAGGAGCAGCAGGTGATCAGCTCCATCCGCCGTCTGACCCATCCGGATGTGATTGATCTGGAAGCAGATCTGGGTCTGATCGCTGTTGTGGGACGTGGAATGAAATCTACCCGCGGTACTGCAGGCAGAATCTTTTCTGCACTGGCCCATGCGAACATCAATGTCAAGATGATTGACCAGGGATCTTCCGAGTTAAATATTATTATTGGTGTCAGCAATGACGATTTCGAGGCTGCCATCAAGGCAATCTACGATATCTTTGTAGAGACCAGACTTTAGTAATAACGATTCTGCACCTTATGACGCTCTCTTTCATATGTTATATGGAAGGGAGCGTTTTTATATGACCGGAAATATCGTGATTTTTGTTACGGATCAGCGACAAAGCAATCTTGCCGCCTGTCTTCCGGGAAAGATACACCGACTGGACTGGAGACGGGGAGTGGAAAAGGAAGAGGCACTGGAAGTGCTGGACAACAGCAGGTATCTTGTGCTGCCGGTTCCTGTTACGAAGATTGAGAGAAACCATGATGTAAATCTTATATTAAAGGAGGAACTGACAGGGAAAAAAGAACGGGACTGGATATTGTTTGGAGGGGTTTTTGGTCCGGAGTGGAGACAGCGCTGTGAGGATGCGGGAACAGAATATTATGATATGATGACAGATGCGGTGGTTGTGCACCGCAACGCATGTATTACAGCAGAAGCAACGGTTGCTGAAATTTTAAAATACAGTGATTATTCTATCCGGGGGCAGAAAATTATTGTCAGTGGGTATGGAAGATGCGGCAGGGAGATCGCCAGGGTTTTGTCTGCGATGGGAGCAAAAGTGACAGTGCTGGCAAGGAGCGTAGAGGCACGCCGGCTGGCACGGACAGAAGGACATGAGGCAGTGGACTTTTCGTACGGTCCGGAGGAAGCCTATGGGGCACGCACGGTTGTAAACACGGTTCCGGCACTTGTGATCCGCGAGCCGATGATCCGTGAAATGCATTCGGATGCCGTGATCATTGATATTGCATCAAGACCCGGCGGTACGGATCTGATGGCAGCGGAGGCATATGGGATCAAAGTTGTGGCGGCATTGGGACTTCCGGGGCTGTATACGACAAAGAGCAGTGCCAAAGTGCTGGCAGATGCAATTCTTGAACACAGTAAAATCAGGCAGGACAGGAAAGAGGCAAAGACATGGATTTATCAAATCGCAATATAGGGTATGGGATTACCGGTTCTTTCTGTACATTCGCAAAAACCAGGAAAGAGATTCAGAGACTGACGGAGATGGGAGCACATGTGATTCCCATCTTTTCTTATCAGACGCAGAACTGCGATACGCGGTTTGGAACGGCAAAAGAGTTTATGGAAGAAGTCTGTGACATAACGGGGAACTCTGGAATCCGCACACTTCAGGAGGCAGAACCGATCGGACCGAAGGGATATCTGGATGTGATGGTGATTGCACCGTGTACAGGAAATTCTGCGGCGAAGCTGGCGAATGCAATCACCGATACTCCGGTTCTGATGGCTGCCAAAGCGCATATGCGCAATGGCAAACCGCTGGTAATTGCCATATCCACCAACGATGCACTGGGAGCCAGTTTTAAAAATATCGGGATGCTGATGAATACGAAACATATTTATTTTGTGCCATTCGCACAGGATAATTATGAAAAAAAACCAAATTCGATGGTGGCAAAAATGGAACTTTTGCCGGAGACGATTTCAGCAGCTTTGGAAGGAAAGCAGTTGCAGCCGGTGGTACGGGGATAAAAAAGCCCCCAGACAGATCTGTCTGGGGAGGCTTTTACATAATCCGGTAATGGTATTATGCATTTTTTTGTGCATCATAGGCTTCGCGCAATGCCTTGGCAAGCTGATCACCGCAGGAGGTGTTTTTCATGCCGCAGTGAATACCGGAGATACGGCGTTCCACTTCTTCAACGGTCATGCCCTCAACCAGACGGGGAATTGCCTGAAGATTTCCCTGACAGCCGCCGGTGAATTTAACATTTTTAACAATATTTCCGTCCAGCTCCACTTCGATCTGTGTGGAACAGGTGCCTTTTGTTTTGTAAATATAAGACATGGGTTGTTACCTTCCTTTCTGTTTCTTCCTTGTGTTTGGAATACAATAATCGTCCTCTTATCATAGCAAGCTGTTTACAAATTTTCAATAGCAGAATCCCGTTCGTTCATAAAAAGTTTATAAAACATTCATGGCCTTTGAGTTGTGTAAATGTGGAGAAAGTGGTACAATACCTATATTCTATGCGAGTTAGGAGCAAAATATATTATGAGTGCATTGACTAAAATTTTTGGTACACACAGTGACAGGGAGTTGAAACGAATTACGCCCCTCGTAGATAAAGTGGAATCTTATCGTGACGAGATGAAGGCACTTTCGGATGAAGAATTACGGGGAAAGACAAAAGAATATAAGGAGCGTCTGGAAAAAGGAGAGACACTTGACGATCTGCTTCCGGAAGCGTATGCGACCGTACGTGAGGCAGCAAGCCGTGTGCTTGGCATGGAGCATTACAGAGTACAGATTATCGGTGGTATTATCCTGCATCAGGGACGTATTGCAGAGATGAAGACAGGTGAAGGTAAGACACTGGTATCTACACTTCCGGCTTATCTGAATGCGCTGGAGGGCAAAGGGGTATATATCGTCACGGTCAATGATTATCTGGCAAAACGAGATTCCGAGTGGATGGGAAAAGTGCATGAATTCCTCGGACTGACCGTTGGTGTTGTATTGAATGATATGAGCAACGATGAGCGCCGCGACGCTTACAATTGCGATATTACATATATTACAAATAACGAACTTGGATTTGATTACCTGCGTGACAACATGGTGATCTACAAGGAGCAGCTGGTACAGAAAGCGCTCGACGATGTGTCCTTAAATTTGCGCGACAACGAGTTTGTCGCTATTTTAGGGCCGAGCGGTTCCGGAAAGACGACGCTTCTGAATATCATCGGCGGCCTCGACCGCTACGACAGCGGCGATCTGATCATCAACGGCATTTCCACGAAAAAGTATAAGGACCGCGACTGGGATTCCTACCGGAACCACACGATCGGCTTTGTCTTCCAGAGCTACAACCTGATCCCGCACCAGACCATCCTTGCAAACGTAGAGCTGGCGCTTACCATTTCCGGTGTTTCCAAAGAGGTGCGGCGCAAAAAAGCAATCGCGGCACTTGAAAAGGTCGGTCTTGGAAAACAGCTCCACAAGCGGCCGAGCCAGATGTCCGGCGGTCAGATGCAGCGTGTCGCCATCGCCCGCGCTCTTGTCAATGATCCGGAAATTCTGCTTGCCGATGAGCCGACCGGCGCGCTCGATTCCGACACCAGTATTCAGGTCATGGACCTGCTGCAGGAAGTTGCCAAAGAACGCCTTGTCGTCATGGTCACACACAATCCGGAGCTCGCCGAGCTTTACGCCAACCGGATCGTCACCCTGCGTGACGGTGTGATCTGCTCCGACACGAACCCGTTTGAGCCGGATTCCGAAACCCTGCTTCCGCCCAAACACAAAAACATGGGCAAATCGTCGATGTCCTTTCTGACGGCGCTCTCCTTAAGTTTTAATAACCTGCGCACCAAGAAAGCGCGGACCTTGCTCACCTCGTTTGCCGGCTCAATCGGCATCATCGGCATTGCACTGATTCTGGCACTCTCCTCTGGTGTCAACGAGTATATTCAGAATATGGAAGAGGAAACTCTCTCCGAATATCCTCTTCAGATCCAGAGCACCGGCTTTGACCTCACTTCGATGATGGTCGGCTCACAGAATGCCGGCAAAGACGCAAAAGATTCCGGCAAAAAGAATGAAATCAAAGTCCAGGAAGTCGTGACCAACATGTTCTCCACCATGAACTCCAACGATCTCGCTTCCCTGAAAAAGTACCTTGACGGCGGTGCGGACGGCATTTCCGACTACACAAATGCCATCGAATATTCCTACTCCGTCACGCCGCAGATCTACCGCGAAGACGGCGATTCCATCCGCCAGGTGCACCCGGACCAGTCGTTCCGCTCGCTCGGCCTTGGCGCAAGCTCCAACAGCATCATGTCATCCATGATGAGCACCAACGTCTTTTACGAGATGCCGGACACCGCTTCCCTGTACGAGAACCAGTACGACTTAAAAGCCGGACACTGGCCGGAAAACTATAACGAATGTGTGCTTGTCCTCACTTCCGACGGCGGAATGAGTGATTTTCTGCTCTACACCCTGGGGCTCCGCGATGCACTCGAGCTGGATGAGATGGTCCGCCAGTTTTTAAATGAAGAAACCGTCGAGACCCCTTCCTCCATCGGCACGTATTCCTACGATGATATTCTCGGCACCACGTTCCGTCTTGTGAACAGCGCAGACTGCTACGAATACGACAGTCAGTATCAGGTCTGGAAAGATAAAAGCGACAATGAAGACTATATGAAAAAACTCGTTGCCAACGGCGAAAAGCTCACAATCACCGGTATTGTCCAGCCGTCCCCTGACTCTGCCGCCTCTGCCCTGACCGCCGGCATCAATTACCCGGCATCGCTGACCCGCCACGTTGTGGAGGAAGCAAAGAAATCCGAGATTGTGAAACAGCAGATGGCGGACTCCTCCATCGATGTCTTTACGAATCAGGAATTCGGCACCGTGGATCAGAACAGCGGTCTTGATATGGATTCCTTTATCACTGTCGATGAGGACAAGCTGCAGAACGCTTTCCAGTTCGACGATTCCGCACTCTCCGGTGCTTTTTCCGGTGATTCCATGAACCTTGATTTTTCCAGCGCCTTTGCGGACGCCGGAAGCAGCATGGATCTCGCGGGTGCGATTGACCTCAGTCAGATCTCTCTTAATTTCGACGGACTGCCGCAGCTTGATCTTGGCCAGATTTTATCCGGGCTTACTCTCAATGTCAGTGAAGACGGCATGCAGGAACTGGCTTCCAGCCTCATGGAGGGCTATCAGGGCTACGCCTCGGAGCACCCGGAGGCGGATTATTCCCATTTACAGGAGGATTTCGTCTCCTACATCAATTCCACGGAAGCACAGGAAATCCTGCGGCGCCACATCCAGACCATCATTGCAGACGGCGGCGGTGTTTCCATTACACAGGAACAGATCCAGGAACTCATTCAGCGGATCTTCAAAGGGTATCAGGCATACCTGATCAAGATGGGCTACACCGATCCGGAACAGTTTGATGCTTATCTTGCGGAGTATCTGCAGACCGAAGAAGCTGTTCAGATCATCAACGACTGGATTTCCGAGGTGATGCAGAACAACGGCAATATCGAAATTACATCCGACCAGCTCACTGCGCTTGCGACGGAGCTTTCTAACGGTTATCTCGCTTACGTGAAGGAGAACGGCCTGCCGGATCCGACGGAGATGGGCCAGCACTTTATCGCCTACCTGAACACGGCGGACGGCCAGCAGCGGCTGAACAGCGGTATCACAAAAATCGTCGATCTCGACGGACTGCAGTCCCAGGTTTCTTCTGCGCTCACAAACTACATGGCAGGCGTTATGGGAAGCTACTCCGCTTCTGTCGCCTCGGTTCTGCAGACACAGATCACTTCCGCGATGGAACAGATGATGACGCAGATGGCCTCTGCAATTCAGTCCGAGATGGAGCGCGCCATGACGCAGGTCGGTAATTCTCTGCAGGATTCGATGGGCGATGCCATGAAGATTGACACCGATGCCTTTGCAAGTGCCTTCCAGATGAATATGACTGAGGATGATATGAAAGAGCTCTTCGCTTCTCTTAGTTCTTCCGGCTCTTCCACCTATGAGGGCAATCTGCAGAAACTGGGCTACGCTGATTTTGACGAACCTTCTTCGATCAGCATTTACCCGAAAAACTTTGAGAGCAAGGAACACGTTGTCTCCATCCTCGACGGCTACAATGACACGATGGAAAAAGAAGGCAAAAACGAGCAGGTAATCTCGTAC
>OLAT01000054.1_pt1 | contig 28620 bp, 20 predicted proteins | sample 1607701 | NCBI WGS metagenome assembly OLAT01 (sample SAMN02674693, study PRJEB24791) | human gut metagenome, SKBSTL018 | isolation source: stool | host: Homo sapiens | place: USA
CAACGGGGTTATCGGAAATATAGAGAGATGAATGGGCATTAATAAGGTTGATACAATTCAGGATATTTTCTATCTTACAACCTTTGAAAATACAAATGAGCTGTGGTACAACGGCAATGTCTATGCTCTCAGCACCAATGAGGATAAGGCAGACAGTGAACGCAGTACAATGCTGTTTCGCACCTTTCCTATCTCTGATGAAGTAAAAGAAAACTGGGGCATTGACGAGTATGAAAGCTATGTGGCAAACGCAACTCAGGTAACAACAAACGTAAATTAAAAATGAATTTTGCAAAAAGACAAGGCGACTATCGTTTTCGATAGCCGCCTTATAGTTTAATCTCTTCTGTTATTTGTTTTTCGTTTTCTTTCTGTCAACAGCCGTTGCGGTAATGAATGCACCGCCGCCGATAACCAGCAGGACAATCCACAAAATCATATTATCGGTGTTGCCTGTTTTCGGTGAGGCTGTATTTATCGGTTTGTTTGTTTGGTCAGCAGAACTGCTTTCGGAAGAAACGGTGTTTGTCGGCTTATTTGCTTCGTCATCCGAACTGCTTCCAAAACCGATTGCAGGAATATCAACGGCAGCTTTTTTGTAACCGCAGACGGTGCATTCCTCATGCTTTGAGCCTTTTTCGGTAGCCGTGGCTTCCTTGTCAATAATCCATTTAAAGTTGTGAGCGGTTATGTCAGCCTTGTTGCCACACTCACATTCGTGCCAATGATTTGTTTCATCATACTTCCATTCCGTACCGTAGTTGTGGTTGTGAGAATCAATTTTCGAAATGTCAACGGCAGCTTTTTTGTAACCGCAGACGGTGCATTCTTCATGCTTTGAGCCTTTTTCGGTAGCCGTGGCTTCCTTGTCAACAATCCATTTAAAGTTGTGAGCTGTTATATCAGCCTTGTTGCCGCACTCACATTCGTGCCAATGATTTGTTTCATCATACTTCCATTCCGTACCGTACTTGTGTGTATGTCCGTCTGCGGCAGGAGTCATTGTCAGATCAGTGAGAACCCACATAGTACCGTCAGAACCATCGCTGGCATCGCCTTCATAGCGCTTATAATTCACAAATTCGCCGTTGATCTTCAGCTTGGTGTTGGGTCCGAATACATAAGTGGTATTTTCGCTTTCAACATAGCCCACAGCCACCACATATACACCGTAATGATAGGTCTTCCCGGCTTCAAAAGCGGTGATTTTGTTTTCATAAGCGCCGCTGAAGAAATCTGCGGAAATCGCACCGGTTTTGCTGTCCAGCTCCCACCACGCAGCTCGCAGTACGTAGTATACATCATCGGGCACATCGCCGGTGAATACGGGTTTATCGCCGTCCTTGAAGCTGACAGTGGCGTCATTGATCTCCACCACATCAATAACTTTCACGGTGGTCGGCGTCATGGTCAATACATTCATGAACCAAATGGTTTCGCCGCTATCGTCTATACTGATCTGATTAGGTGTCAGGGTGATTTCTTCACCGTTGATATAGAGCTTTGTGTTCTTATCAAAGCGGTAGCCCTCTTCCATGCCCAAGTCGGAAATCTTGAAATATACGCCATAGGTGTAACTCTTTCCGGCTTCAAATTCCGTAATGAGCTTGCCGTTGTAACGCTCGTTCCAGTAGTCGCTGGAGGTAATGCCATAGCCACTGCCGTCATTGGCGTCCCAACGCTCATGGTCGAGATCAATAAACGGATCCACGGCGCTGGTCATAAAGCTCGGTTTGTCGCCGGCAATAAAGTTGATACGAGCATTAAAGTCAATTTTCTCTACAGCCTGACCGGGGCGCAGATCTGTTCCATATGTAATGAGGCAAGTTTTTCCATCATCCATCACCATGACCCACGAACCGAACGACGGCAGACTTGCTCCGTTCAATGTGACATTTTCTGTGTTTGTCAAATTACTGTCGAAGGTATAGCCGTCTTTCGCCTGAAGTTTCACGGAATATCTGTATCTTCCGCCCTTTTCAAAGGTGCTGAATCGAACATCGCCGTCCGAATAGCAGCTTTCATCGGAATACCAATAGCCAACAGGGTTCATGGTGTCATTGGCATCCTTCTCCTGCTTTTCCCAGCACTCAAAGAGAATATCGTATTTGTCCTGATTGGTGCCTGCCTTCTTGGCCGATGCCCGCGGGGCATCACCCGGCTGATAGTCGAGTTTCACATTCTCAACATCGACGGCAGTGAGCGTGCTGTTTTGTTTGGTCGGTGTAATCGTTTTAACAGCAGGGACATACAGGTATTCCCCACTCAGACTCGATTTTACGCTTTCCCCATTCACTGTAACGGTGGTTTCGCTGTTGAAGGAATATCCATTCTTCGGCTTCAGCATAAGGGAATACACATAACGCTTGCCACTTTCAAATTCTGTGATGGTCGGCAGAGAGCCATGCGAGCCGTTATCGGAATACCAGGCGGCAACGGGTTCGTTGTTTTCGAATTCCTGCCAGCATTCATAAGCAATTTCATATTTATCGGCATCGGCATTATATACCTCTGCCGTTGCCTGCGGAGCGTCACCCGAACGATAAGCGAATTTTACATTCTCAATGCAGACATTATTTATAGTCGCTTCGTCCTGAGAACCTCCATCAATAGCTTGCACAATCAGGTCATAGGTTGTCTGATACACTTGATATTGATGAACAACAAGATTCTTATTCACACTTCCGGAAGCTGCGTTTTCGAGAGCATCCTGATCGTCGACGAGTATATTGTCACCCGGTGTCATTCCAATAATATTACTACTCTCAAAATGATCAAGAATAAATGTGCTATTACGGTTTTCAGTGGTAATATTTCCTCGTGAAGAAAATTGTGCAATGATTTCATCATCAATTCTTTTGATTTCAGCCTGCACCGCATCACTGTTAAAATTGCCTTCAACGAAATCCCCTGATTTGGTCACTTCTGTTGTTTCTGCCACATTGCCGTCTGCATCTTTAATGGTGACCTGCGCAGTTGTTTCAACCTTTGTGTGATAAAAATGGCTATAGGGGTTAGTGGTATTGCCTCCGGTCACATCTGTTACACCGGCATATGCTGTAATCGGTACAATGGATAGTGCCAAGTACAAGGTCAGCAGAACAGTCAACAGTTTTTTTGGTTTTGTTTTTTTCATATTCATCTTCTCCTTTCAACGGCTAACGCCGCATAAAATATTTTTTGGCTGTATCCGTTTGGTATTATTACCGTCCGTTACCGCCATATTGGCAGGTTGGCTGTGATGAACACAACCCCGTATACCTGTCAAAGATTTCACCATTATTTTAGCATATTTTACGCACAATTTTACCATAATTTCAAAAAAGTCAATTGACTATTTTGGAATTATTCTGTAATATACTCTTATAACATTGTTAAAAACAAACTCGTTTGGAGTGATATCTATGAAATTTTCTGAAAAATTAAACGATTATATTGAGCAGTTGTCCTGTACGGGAAAAGATATCTGTAATTTATCCGGCATTTCTGCGGCATCTTTCAGCCGATACAGAAACGGCGAACGAGTACCCGAGCTTGGAACAAAGCCTTTTGAGGATTTATGCTGTGCGCTGGCACAGATTTCCGCACAAAAAGGAAAGTTACAAATCACCGCTGACGCTGTGAAAAAAGCGTTTGTAAGCTGCGATGATTTTGTATCTACAGACAAGGAATTACTGCGGAAAAATTTCAACACACTCCTCTCTGCACTCAATGTCAATCTGACGCAGTTGTGTCAGTACACAAATTATGATGCGTCTGCCGTTTTTCGCATTCGTAACGGCTCAAGAAAGCCCGGAGATGCCGAGCGGTTTGCATCTGCGGTTGCTTCCTTTGTTACAAGAACAATGCAGACGCAGTCAGAAATCGGTGCCGTTGCAGAATTGATTGGCTGTGATATTGATGAAATTTATGATTTGTCGGTTCGATACGCAAAAATAAAAAGCTGGCTTTTGAAACAACCCGTGCAAAAAGCCGAAGGCAACAGCGTTTCAAAATTTTTAAGCAAGCTGGATGACTTCGATTTGAACGAATATATCAAGGTTATCAAGTTTGATGAGCTGAAAGTTCCGTCCGTACCGTTTCAGATTCCGTCCTCCAAGACATATTTCGGTATTAAAGAAATGATGGAGAGCGAGCTTGATTTTTTGAAATCAACCGTGCTTTCAAAATCATCAGCCCCTGTGATAATGTACAGCGATATGCCGATGAAAGAAATGGCAAAGGATCCGGAGTTCCCGAAAAAATGGATGTTCGGTATGGCTCTGATGCTTAAAAAGGGTCTGCACCTTTGTCAGATACATGATCTTGACCGCTCCTTAGATGATATGATGCTTGGTCTTGAAAGCTGGATACCGATGTATATGACAGGGCAGATTTCTCCCTACTATTTCAAGAATGCTCCGAATGATGTCTTTCTGCATTTTTTAAAGGTGTCGGGAATTGCCGCACTTTCGGGTGAAGCTGTTGCCGGATACCATTCCGACGGCAAATACTATCTGACAAAGGTAAAGCGTGAGGTGGAATATTACCGAAAAAGAGCCGAGAAAATGCTGAAAAATGCCTATCCTTTAATGGAAATTTACCGCAGTGAACGAAAAAATGAGTTGAATGCCTTTCTTCTTGCCGATACAAAAACAGCAGGCAAACGCCGCAGTATTCTGTCCTCTTTGCCGTTGTATACAATAAGCAGTAAGCTTCTTGACCGTATTCTTACACGGAACAATATTAATGCAGAGCTAAAAGAAAAGATAAAAGAGTACGCAAAAACACAAAGACAGCGAATGAAAATAATTCTTGAAAATGAAAGAATTGAAGATGAGATACCTGATTTTGTACAGGAAAATTTTACGAAAAGTCCTCCTATGCTGGAACTTTCGGGTATATTTTGTGAAGAGGATATTCCGTATAACGAAGAGGAATATACTGCCCATTTGAAAGAATCAATGGCCTTTGCAGAGCATAACCCGAATTACACATTAAAGTGCAGTACGGCGCACGCATTTCATAATCTGAAAATTATAATTCACGAGGGACAATGGGTGATGGTGTCCAAAGGAAAAACGCCTGCAATCCATTTTGTCATTCGTCACCCCAAGCTTCGCAGTGCGATAGAATGCTTTATTCCGCCGATAACGGAAGGCGAGTAAGTCGGTAAATCAAATATAACAAAACATATAAATACCGCAACAAAACAAGCGACAGTTTAATTTCTGTCGCTTGTAATTATACTTTATTCTGTTTTACATTACATATATCATGTACCGAGTTCAAGAACTACAAATTCTGCGGACATAGGCGGAATTGTGAGTATACCGTTCTCAAGTTTTGAACCGAAAACAGGTTTGCCGTCTGCATATCCGGGCGGCATTTTTGCCTCGACTTCATAATCATAGAGATTGAATGTGCAGAAAATAGCGGAATCTTTGTCGTGGCGGATGTATGAAATTCTTCTTTCCTCCGAAAGAACATTTATAAAATCACCGTCCCACAATGCCGAACAGCTTTTTCTAACATCGGCAAGTTTTTTGTGCCATTCAATGAGTTCCTTATTTTCTTTGCCCCACGGATAACAGCAACGGTTGAACGGATCACGATATCCCTCCATTCCTGCCTCGTCACCGTAATAAATACACGGAAATCCCGGGAGAGTAAACTGCATTGCGCTTGCAACCTTGAGCAGCTTTACACCGAGTTTTTTATGCTCGTCATCAAGCTTAGTGTCAGCCTGCCATTCCCTGTCCTTGCCGTCAAGCGGTTCGCCTGCCATAACTGTGATTGCTCTTTCAGTATCGTGAGTCGAAAGTGAATTCATCAGCACTCTGAGAACAGGACGGGGATAATTTTCAATTACGCTCATAATCAGATCCATTGTGTATTTGCCGTGCTGACCTTTGCAGAAGTTGAGAATTGCATCCCTGAACACATAGTTCATAACGGAGTCAAACTGTTCGCCGAGCAAGAACTTTCTTCTTGCACCGTAGCTTTCCTTGTTGCTTGCGTCCTCCCACACTTCACCTACAAGAAAGGCGTTCGGATTTTCGTCCTTAACTGCTTTGCGTAGATTTTCAATGAACACATCGGGAAGTTCATCTGCAACATCAAGTCGCCAACCCGAGTTGCCGCATTTCATCCATTTTCTGACAATGCCGTCTTTGCCGTTAATATATTCGTTGAATGACGGAGTTTCCTCAATAACCTCGGGCAGAGTATCAAAGCCCCACCAGCTTTGGTAATTGTTCGGCCATTCGTTGAATTTGTACCAACTGAAATACGGTGAGTTTTTGTCATTATACGCACCGCCCTTGCCGTATTTGCCGTAACGGTTGAAGTAAACGCTGTCACTTCCCGTATGAGAGAACACACCGTCATTTATGATGTGTATTCCCCTCTTTTTAGCCTCTGCGCAAAGGTGCTTAAAATCTTCCTCAGTTCCGAGAATCGGATCAACCTTTGAGTAGTCGCCCGTATCATAGCGGTGGTTTGAGTATGCCTCGCTGATAGGATTAAGGTAAATACAGCTTACACCGAGGCTTTCAAGGTAATCAAGCTTCATCGTAATTCCCTTGAGGTCGCCCATAAAGAAATCATTGTTCTTAATCATTCCGTTTTCATCGGGTTTCCATTCGGGGAGAGCATACCAATCCTTGTTGCGTTTGAAGTCGGTACGCTTTATATTCTTTTCTTCACCGCTGAAATAAAAACGGTCGGGAAAAATCTGATACATAATTCCGCCGACAAGCCAGCCGGGAGTTTTAAAGCCTTTTTTGTAGCAGGTAATCTGCCAGCTTCTGCCCATATAGTCTTCAATGGTGCTGACCTTATACGGATCGGACGGAATAACATATCTTATTTTATCAATGGCAGTAAGCTTAAAGTTATACCAATAAAGTCCGATTTTTTTCGGGGTAAAATCGCACTCCCAAATTTCGGTATCCTCGTCAAATTTACCGCACCAGATAAGCTCGGTGAATTCCCAGTTGCAGTCATAATCATACTTTACACACAAGTGTGCTTTTTGCGTATGCTCCGCCTTAGGCAAAAGAATTCTGAAATGAATCTCGGTACCCTGTTCAACCGCACCAAACGGCGAACGATAGTAAATTTTTCGTGAATCAAACGGTACGGGCATATAATCACTTCCCATAATAATATATTCCGAAATGTCAATTTTGTTTTGGCGGTTATGCCCTGTTAATCGGAAATTAAGACAAATCCGCCAAATGACGCAAAGATTATTTTATCATAAGAGAATAAATATTTCAACCGATATAAGTTGTAAACAGCATAAAATCGCCAAATTTGTCTACGAATGAAAAAATATTTAAACAATATTCTCTTTGCTCTTTTATTATTTCCGATTTTATATTATAATGTAAAATGATTATGTATGCAAAGAAGTCAAATGAGGACGAAAAAGCTATAAAAGGGAGATGCATTTCCTATGGAGAAAAAGAGAGTAAGCGTTCAGATTGAGGGAAGAAGTTATTCACTTATCACAACAGATGATGAAAAGTATGTTCAAAAGGTAGCAAATGAGGTGCTTTCTCACATAAGAAAAGCCGCCCAAAGCACAAAGCAGCTTGATACCCGTGATTGTGCGGTTCTTGCGGCACTTAACTTCTGCGATGACCGCAACAAGGCTCTTAAAAAGAACAAAGATTATGTTGAAAAAGCCGATAAAATTATTCAGCAGACAAATGATCTTAACAGGCTTTGCAAGGAATACAGAGAAAAGCTTACGGAGGCCATGAACGATAACACTCGACTTATAAATAATAATAAAGAGCTTGAAAAAAGACTCGCTGTTCTCGGACACGAGGTTTCACAGCTTAAAGAAAAGCTCGAAAGTGTTGAAAAAAGCAAAGAAAAAGCCGAATCGGAAAAATCAGAGCATGAAAAAAATTCAGTTCCAAAGGAAAAAAAGACTTCAAATGCAAAAAATAATATGACAGAGCAGTCAGATGATATACCCGTGAATGTTCTGTCAAACGAGGCTAAAAAAACAGAACAGGAATTGCGTAATGAAAAACTTCTCGGTTATGTTCCAATGACGCAGTTCTCTCTGTTTGATGAAGATAAGAAATGAAAAAGATAGAAATACTTGCTCCGGCGGGAAGCTTTGACAGTGTAATTGCCGCCGTAAGGAGCGGAGCAGACGCAGTGTATCTTGGCGAAAAGGCATTTTCCGCCCGTTCATCTGCCAAAAATTTTGATGATGAAGAACTAAAGAAAGCAACGGCATACTGTCACATTCACGGTGTAAAGGTGTATGTCACAATCAATACGATTGTGTTCGATGACGAGCTTGAAAAGCTGAAAAAAGCCATAATTTCAGCCGCAGAGGCTGATGTTGACGCACTCATTGTTCAGAATATGGGTGTAGCAAGGCTTGCACACAGGCTTGCTCCCGACCTTGCACTTCATGCGTCAACCCAGATGAGCATTCACACCGCATCAGGTGTAAAGGCACTTTATGAAATGGGTTTCAAGCGTGTTGTTCTTGCCCGTGAAATGAGCAAAAAAGAAATTGAAAAATGCTGTGAAATTCCGGTTGAACTCGAAGTTTTTGTTCACGGCGCGTTGTGTATGTGCGTTTCGGGACAATGCTACCTCAGCGCAATGATAGGCGCAAGGAGCGGAAACCGTGGTTCCTGTGCCCAGCCGTGCCGACTGCCGTTTTCCGTAAACAATCAAAAGGGCGGTCATGCTTTAAGTCTTAAAGACAACAGTATTGTAAATTACCTCGGAGAACTTCAAAATATGGGGGTTGCCTCGGCTAAAATTGAGGGCAGAATGAAACGCCCCGAGTATGTTTCAGCCGCAGTAAGAGCGTGTGTTGAACAGCGTGATTTCGGCTTTATCAGCGACAAAACTCAGAAGATGCTCAGAGGGGTTTTTTCACGAACAGGCTTTACAGACGCTTATTACATCGGCAAAACGGGAAGTCATATGTTCGGCACAAGAACAAAATCGGATGTTGTTTCTGCCGATGAAAAGCTGTTTTCGGCAATCCGTTCTTCCTACAAGGACGAAATCGGAAATGTTGAAATAACTTTTGATTTTACGGCAAAACTCGGCGAAAATCCCGTTTTAGTCGTTTCTGACGGAGTTCACACCGTCAAGAAGATTGCGGATACCGTAACCGAAAAAGCAATCAACAGACCGATTGATGCGGAAAAGTGCAGAAAACAGCTTGAAAAAACAGGCTCAACGGCATATAATCCCACCGATGTGAACATAAATATTGATGATGACATTTCTATTCCGCTTTCAATTATCAATTCCTTGCGCAGAGATGTTCTTGACGAACTCGATACGGCGAGAAGTGTTGTTCACAACTACAAAATCAACCGTGATTACGAAATAACTTTTCCAAAATTCACACCGCCTGTGGAAAAATCCACTCGTGCAAGAGTGACTCAGACAAAGCTTTCCAATGCTTTTAAAAAATGCGAGCTTGTTTTTGTTCCTCTTTTTGCCGATAAAAGGGAGCTTGTTAGGCTCAAAAACGAGGGCTTTAACATCGGTGTTGAAATTCCGAGAGGAATGTTCGGACGGGAAGATACGATTGCAAAAAAGCTTTCCGAGATGAAAGAAATCGGAATATCCGATGTGTTGTGCAACAATCTTGGAGCATTATACATTGCCAAAAATCTCGGTTTCACACTTCATTCGGGTTTCGGAATGAATTTTGTAAATACTCTCGACCTTTTGTGGGCGGAGGAATACGGAATCAAGGACGCAGAACTCAGTTTTGAACTCGATTTTAAGCGAATTAACGCACTCGGAGGCAACATCCCGAGGGGAATTATCAGCTACGGCTATCTTCCTCTTATGCTTTGTAGAAGTTGCCCTGTCAAGGGTGCAGGTATAGACTGCAAAACTTGCAAAAATCATTCAAAAATGAAAGACCGACTCGGTAAACAATTTTTACTGAAATGCGACGGAAACTGTACCGAGGTTCTGAATTGTGACTTGCTTTTCGTTCCTGATAAACAAAATTTAACACTTTTAACATCTTTCAACATTTTAAGATTTAGTGTTGAAAACTATGTGGAAACCGTGGAAAGTCTTAACGAATCAAGCCTTTATCCGATGTTGAAAGATAAATTAACATATGGACTGTACCGCCGAGGTGTTAATTAGATTGTTGAAAATGTTAAAATAATCATTATTGTTTTGTGGAAAAAGTGATTTTTCCGTTTAACAGAGATTTATAATTACATTTTTGCAATAAATAATTTTTTTAGAGAAAAATAAAAACAGTAATGAATAATTCCTGCAAATTTTTGCAGGAAATGAAGGATGGTAAACTATGACTGTTAAAATAAAAAAGGTAAAAGACAATGCAAAAATCCCGAAAAGAGCCACAAACGGTTCTGCCGGTATGGATTTATATGCTTGCATTGACGAAAAAATCACAATCAATCCGGGTCAGCTTGTGCTTGTTCCTACAGGTATAGCAATTGAACTTCCCGACAACAGCGTTGCCGCATTTCTCTATGCAAGAAGCGGTCTGGGAATCAAGCACGGCATCTGCCTTTCAAACGGCGTGGGCGTTGTTGACAGCGACTACCGTGGAGAAATCTGCGCAGGTCTTTGCAATGTTTCGGACAAGCCTTATGAGATTGAGCCGTTTGAAAGAATCTGTCAGATGGTCATCGCTCCTGTTGTTCCGTGTGATGTTGAAGAGGTTACGGAGCTTGGCAACACAGAGCGTGGCGAGGGCGGTTTTGGCTCAACGGGTAAAAAATAAAAGAATTTCGACAATTTATCATTGCCCTTATTTGTGAAAAGATATATGATAAAAGTATACTGCCTGAGTAAAATACATTTGGGTATTACAGCGTAAAAGGAGGCTGTGGGATGTTTTCGTTTTCAAAGGATATAGGAATTGACCTTGGAACTGCAAACACTCTTGTTTGTCTTAAAGGAAAGGGAATAATTTTGCGTGAACCGAGCGTTGTCGCAGTTGATATGCGTACCGACGAGGTTCTTGCAGTCGGCTCACAGGCAAAAGAAATGATTGGCAGAACTCCCGGTTCCATAGTTGCGGTTCGTCCGCTCAAGGACGGTGTTATTGCCGATTTTAAAATAACCGCAAAAATGCTTCAGCACTTTATCAAAAAGGCGGTGAAACCCGGGATTTTCAGCAAGCCGAGAGTTATAATCTGTATGCCTTCGGGTGTTACCGAGGTTGAGAGAAAGGCTGTTGAGGATGCCGCATATCAGGCAGGTGCAAAGCCTCCCGTTGTTCTTATCGAAGAACCAATGGCTGCCGCAATCGGCGCAGGTATGCCCGTTGACGAACCGTGCGGAAGTATGGTTGTTGACATCGGCGGAGGCACAAGCGAGGTTGCCGTAATTTCTCTCGGTGACATTGTTACAGCCTGTTCCGTAAGAGTGGCCGGAGATAAGTTTGACGAGGCGATTTCAACCTATGTCAAAAGAAAATATAATCTTCTCATCGGTGAAAGAACTGCCGAAGACATCAAAATGAAAATCGGCTCCGCATATCCGGGTGAGGAAGAAAAAAACCTTGTTGTCAAGGGCAGAAATCTTGTTGACGGACTTCCAAAGGATATTACAATTTCCTCAGCCGAGGTCAGAGAGGCTCTTGCCGATCCGCTTGCAACAATTGTTGAGGCAATCAGAACCACTCTTGAAAAAACTCCGCCTGAGCTTTCTGCCGACATAATCGACCACGGTATTATGCTCACGGGCGGCGGTGCGTTACTCAAGGGACTTGATATGCTTGTTATGCAACAGACGGGTATGCCTGTTCACATTGCCGAAAGACCGCTTGACTGTGTTGTTGACGGTGCAGGCAAAAGACTCGGCAAACCGCTCGGTGTTCAGTACAAGCACGACAGATAATAAAAATCGACAAAGTAAGGTCGGGCAGATTGAAAAAACACCGCCCGACCGTATTTGTAATATAAATATGAGATATGAGAAAATTTTTACATAATAAAAACTCAAAAATTTTGATAATTACACTCGTCATACTAACTGTGATGAGTGTTTTCTCTCATAACGGCATTAACATTTTTTCGGGTGCGGTAAACACGGTTACAAAAGGACTTTCAACGCTGACCGCAGGTGCGGCGTCTTCCGACAAGTCAAAGGAAGAACTTGAAAAAGAAAACGAACAGCTTAAAAAGGAAAATGCCGAACTCCGTGAACAGCTTGTTGACTACCTTGACGCCAAGGAAGAAAATGCAAAGCTGTGGAAATATTATGAGCTTAAAAAGGAAAATCCGTCATACGACATTCTTCCGGCAGGTGTGCTGAGAAGGGATGCGAACGATGATTTCTACTCGTTCACTCTTGACAAGGGTTCAACAGACAATGTGGAAAAAAATGATCCCGTAATCACGGAAAACGGTCTTATCGGCTGGGTGAGTGATGTTGAACTCACAACCTGTCGGGTAAGAACAATTCTTTCGCCCGACACCAAAGCGTCTGCAATTGACAAAAAGACTTCCGACAACGGAATCATAAGCGGAAACGCTGAATATTGTGACGATAATCTCACCTGTCTGACAAAGATTGCAGAGAACAACAAAATCAAAGTAGGCGACATTGTTGTAACCTCGGGAACAGGCGGAGTTTATCCGAAAAATCTCATAATCGGCAAGGTTAAAGAACTGAAGTTCAATTCCTATGACACAACCCGTTATGCTGTTGTTGAGCCGTATGAGGACATCCGCACCGTGACTTCTGCCGCAATTATTACCGATTTTGACGGCAAGGGCGAGGTTAAAAAATGATGAGAGCTTCAAGAACTTTTTTTCGATTTTTCGGTTATTCCCTGCTGTTAATAATTCTGTATGTTTTTCAGGGTTCGGGTTTTATAATTCCCGAAATTTTCGGTGGCAGACCGCTTATGTTGATTTCACTTGCACTCTGCATTGCTTCTTTTGAAAACACTTTGCCGTCGGTAATTTTCGGTGCGTTGTGCGGTGTGCTGACGGATATTTCATTTGACGGCAGTATCGGCTATTTTGCCTTTGCACTTACGATTGTCTGCTATGCGGAAAACTTTGTATTCAGCAAATATTTTGTACCGTCATTTGTTACCGTTATCGTGTTTTCGTTTGCGGCGGTGATGACGGTAATGTTGATTTATTATCTGTTGTTTGTTTTGATTGCAGGGCTTGACAGCGGTTGCGTGTTGTTTGTACGGCACTACATTTCAAGAATACTTTACACATTCGCCGTGACAATTCCGCTGTATTTTCTCACGGCATTTTTTAACAAAAATCTTTAATTTTTGTGAAAGGGAGGTTCGGTATGAGATTCGGCAAAAGCAGAAAAAACGGCAAAAAAAGTAAAAAGAGCAGAACAACAGTCTGCATAATAATAACAGCCGCAATTTTTGCAGTCTTTGCAATCAGGCTTGTCGATTGGCAGCTTGTACAGGGAAAAAACTACAAGAGTCTTGCCGCAAAATCAACGGGATATACCGAAAAAACCGACGCAACAAGGGGCGAAATCGTTGACCGCAACGGTGTAGGTCTTGTTGTAAACACCACAAAGTATAAAATAGTCCTCAATAAGCTTTATATTGAGGAGGACAGGCTTGACGGAATTTTACTTGAGCTTGCTGATATTCTCACAAAAACAGGAGATGCAAGAACAGATTCATTGCCGATTTCGGTCGGCTCGGACGGCAGTTGCGTTTATAAAACAAGCCGTGAAGAAGATGCGGAAAAACTTCTGTCATCGGATTTTCTTGATATGGACAGGAACACAAGTGCCGGTGATTGCTTTGACGCACTTTTAAAACGCTACAAAATTTCCGACAGGTTAAGTATAAGTCAAAAAACAACGCTCGTTTCAATTCATTACAATATGGAACTTGAAAAGTATTCAAATTCAAACCATTATGTTTTTGCCAAAAATATCAGCCGAAGTGCCGTGAATGCCGTCAGCGAAAATACTCAGGGTGTGAGCGGTGTTGAAATTCAGACCTATCTCACACGAGGTGCTTCGGACCCGGACCTTGCACCGCACATCCTCGGCGCACTCGGTTCGTTGTCGGAAGATGAATACAATGAGCTGAAAAAACAAGGCAAGAGCTATTCCTATGATGATAAGATAGGCAAATTCGGAATTGAACTTGCCTGTGAAGATGACCTCAAAGGCAAGGGCGGAACAAGGGTTATTCAGCGAAATGCCGACGGAACTCTTGTTGAAAGCATTGAAACCGAGAGTGCAAAACCGGGTAACACGGTCTACCTTACAATTGATTCAAAATTGCAGAAAACCGCTGTAAAATCGCTTGAAAAAAATGTCAAAGCGGCAAAGCAGGCAGGCAAGGAATCGGGACAGAAAAATAACGGTGAGGACTGTGAAACAGGTGCAGTTGTAATGTTGTCGGTCAAGGATTTTTCGGTACTTGCGGCGGCAAGCTATCCTACATACGATTTGAACAGGTACAGCGAATACGGCTCGTACTATGTCAAACTTTCCGAAAACAAAAATTCTCCGATGTACAACCGTGCAACAGTCGGAACATTCGCCTGCGGTTCGGTGTTCAAGCCGTGTGTTGCGGGTGCGGCTCTTGAGGAGAAAATCATAACCGATAAAACGAAAATCTACTGCAAACAGGACTATGATTTTTACCCCACCAATGTGGTAAGATGTATGCACTATCACGGCAGTCTTGATGTTACGGGCGCAATTGAACAATCGTGCAACTACTTTTTTGCCGACACGGGCAGAAGGCTCGGAATTGAACCGATGTATCTGTATGCACAGAAATTCGGACTGGGCGAATACACGGGTGTTGAAATTGAGGAGTCAAAGGGAACGCTTGCAGGCAGGGACAGCACAAGCTGGCAGGCAGGCAACACAGTTTCAGCCGCAATCGGTCAGTCCGACAACGCATTTACTCCCGTTCAGCTTGCAACCTATGTTGCGACAATCGCCAACAACGGTGAGAGGCTCAAAACACACCTTGTTGATAAAGTTACAAATTATGAGCGGACAAAAACCGTAAAATCGACAGATGTTGAAAGCTACGGCGACTGCGGAATTTCTAAGAAAAATCTCGACATTGTCCGCAAAGCAATGCTCGGCGTTACTCAGGACGAAAACGGCACGGCAAATTATATGTTCGGTGATTATAAAGTTAAGGTTGCCGCAAAAACAGGTACGGCTGAAAACTCGGGCTCAGACCATACAACATTCATTTGCTATGCTCCGTATGAAAAGCCCGAGGTCGCAATTGCCGTTGTAATCGAACACGGTGCAAAGGGCAGATATTCAATGCAGGTTGCAAAGGATTTGCTGGACGCATATTTTAATTGAAAATTGAAAATTATGGTCGAGAATACGATATGTTAAAAGATAAAACAAAAATCCCGACCGTATAATGGCTGAACGACCAAACATAAAAAACTTATTTTTTGCTTTTAGCATTAAAAATCAATGAAATTATTGTGCAAACCGTTAAAAATGAAGAATAATTTTATTAACTATCACTAAAATATCAACAAAAATTTTGGCTGATAAAAATAATGTTCGTTTCTTGCTCTTTAACGGATTTTGTGATAGAATATAGCAGAGGTAGAATTTATTATGGATAATGTTATAGTTGTAGCGTCGGGAAAAGGCGGAACGGGTAAATCAACCGTCTGCATTTGTCTTTCCGTTGCTCTTGTAAAGCAGGGCAAAAGAGTCTTGCTTATTGATTGTGACTGCGGAATGCGTGGTCTTGACATTATGCTCGATATGGAGCAGGACATAATTTTTGATGCGTCGGATGCCGTATGCGGCAACTGTACATTCGGTGAGGCTGTTTACAAAAGCAAAAACAATGAGAACCTCTACCTTATGGCGGCTCCCTTTGACACCGAAAACGAACTAAGTCCCTCGGTGTTTACTCAACTTGTCAACTCAGTAAAGGACAGCTTTGATTTTGTCCTTATCGACTCCCCTGCCGGAATCGGTTCGGGCTTTGAAACTGCGGCGGCTCCTGCCGACAGAGCCTTGATTGTTACCAATGCAGAGCCGACGGGTGTGCGTGGTGCGGTTAAGGTGAGAAGAAAGCTTGAGTCAATGGGAAAAACAAATATTCGACTTGTTATCAACCGCTTTGACCGAAAGCTTTTTACACAGCTCGGTTTTTATGAAGACCTCGACAGCGTTATTGACGCAACACAGACACAGCTTATTGCGCTTGTGCCGTTTGATATCCGTATTTCGGTGATTGTTCAGCGAGGTGTTGCCGGACTTAACTGGAGTGCGGCGGCGTCCGTTTTTGACTGTCTTGCACAGAGGCTTGAGGGAAAACATATTCCCCTTGCGTTCAAAGGGTAGTTTGTGCGGGGTATTTTGAGTTGAAGTTTTGAAACTAATTTGATATGAAATAAATGTCTGGAGGAAATATATATGAATATAGCCCTTATAGCTCATGATGAAAAAAAGGAACTGATGGTGCAGTTCTGCATTGCTTACTGCGGTGTTCTCAGCCGCAACAACCTTTGCGCCACCGGCACAACAGGCAAAATGGTGTCAGAGGCAACAGGTCTTACAATTCAGAAATTCCTTGCAGGCTCTCAGGGCGGAAGTCAGCAGATTGCGGCAAGAATTGCGTGCAATGAAATTGATATGCTTCTCTTTTTCAGAGATCCGCTCAATCCAAAGCCGAACGAGCCTAACGATATGAATATGCTCCGTCTTTGCGATATGCACAACATTCCGGTTGCAACAAACATTGCAACTGCCGAGGTGCTTATCCACGGTCTTGAAAGAGGCGACCTTGACTGGAGAAATATTCTCAAATAATTTAATTATTTTCGCTTTACATATCGGGTGGTGTAATACTGCCCGATTGTTGTGTTTTTTAGGGAAATTTTTTCGTTTCTCTTTTCTATAAAAGATTGTAATTTTCGGAGGGAAAAATGGCACTTATAACCAAGAAAATCAAGGGTACGGAAGATGTTCTTCCGAAGGAAAGCTACAAATGGCAGTTTGTTGAAAAGATTATGCGTGAGGAGGCTCGCTCCTACGGTTTCAGAGAAATCAGAACTCCCGTGTTTGAACACACAGAGCTTTTTGCCCGTGGCGTTGGTCAGACAACCGATGTTGTTCAGAAAGAAATGTACACATTCGACACAAAGGGCGGCGAAAGCGTAACACTTCGCCCCGAGGGTACATCCGGTGCGGCAAGAGCCGTTCTTGAACACGCTCTTGAAAACGAAGGACTTCCGATTAAGGCAAGCTACTTTGTTTCATGCTACCGATATGAAAAGCCACAGGCAGGCAGACTTCGTGAGTTCCACCAGTTCGGTATTGAGGAGTACGGCACACAGGATCCTGTTGCCGATGCAGAGCTTATCAGCCTTGCAAGCTCCGTAATCAACAGACTTCAGCTTGACAGCGTTCATCTTCAGATTAATTCTATCGGCTGTCCGACCTGCCGTGCGGAATATCACAAGGCTTTGAAATCATATTTTGAGGGTTATAAGGACAAGCTGTGCGACACCTGTCTTTCCCGTCTTGACAAAAACCCGATGAGAATTCTCGACTGCAAAAGTCCTATCTGTTCCGAGATTGCAAAGGACGCACCTAAGATTACAGACTATCTTTGTGACGAGTGCAGAAACCACTTTGACGCAGTTCAGAAATATCTTGATGCCGCAGGCATTGAATACACGGTTGATCCAACAATTGTAAGAGGTCTTGATTACTATACAAAGACAGTATTTGAGTTTGTAACCGATTGTATCGGTGCTCAGGGTACTGTTTGCGGCGGCGGTCGTTATGACGGTCTTATCGAGGAGCTCGGCGGTAAGCACCTTCCCTCCCTCGGTTTCGCAATGGGTATGGAAAGACTTCTCATGGTAATGGATAAGCAGGGCATTGAGATTCCCGACAATGACGAGTGTATGCTCTACATTGCAACAATGGGCGATGCCGCAAAGGTTAAGGCTTTTGAGCTTATCAAACAGGTTCGCAGCTGCGGAATGATTGCCGAAACCGATGTTATCGGCAGAGGACTTCGTGCTCAGATGAAGTATGCCGACAAGATTGACGCAAGATATTCAATCGTTTTGGGCGACAACGAAATCGAGCAGAACACAGCCAAGGTTAAGAATATGGAAACAGGCGAAACAGCCGAGGTTACTCTTGACGGGCATTTCATGGAGAAGTTCATCGAAATTCAGCTTTCCGATGAACAGAAAAATAAGTAATAAAAGAAAATTTTCGGTCGGTCAGGCATTGTGAGATGCCGACCGATTCATATAAAGGAGCATATACAATGGCAGAATTTATGACAGGAATGAAGCGTACCGATTATTGCGGAGATCTGCGTATCGGTGATGTCGGCAGAGAGGTAACTGTCTGCGGTTGGGTACAGCGTTGCCGTGACCTCGGTCAGCTCATTTTCATTGACTTGCGTGACCGCACAGGCATTGTTCAGCTTGCATTCAATGACAAAACAGACAAAGAAATTTTTGATAAGGCATTTTCATGCAGAAGTGAATTTGTTCTTGCTGCAAAGGGTGTTGTTTGCGAAAGAAGTTCAAAAAACAGCGAAATCCCCACAGGTGATATCGAGGTTGTTGTAAGCGATATGCGTGTGCTTTCAAAGGCACAGACGCCGCCTTTTGAAATTGTTGACGATACAAACACAAACGAGGAGTTAAGACTTAAATATCGTTATCTTGACCTTCGCCGCCGTCCTCTTCTCAACAATCTTATGATGAGAAGTAAGATTGCAAAGGTTGCAAGAGATTATTTTCACGACAACGGCTTTGTTGAAATTGAAACTCCTATGATGATCAAGTCAACTCCCGAGGGCGCAAGAGATTACCTTGTTCCGTCAAGAATCCACAACGGCAAGTTTTATGCTCTTCCTCAGTCACCGCAGATTTACAAACAGCTCCTTATGCTTTCGGGCTTTGACCGTTACATTCAGCTTGCAAGATGTTTCCGTGACGAGGATCTTCGTGCAGACCGTCAGCCTGAATTCACACAGATTGATATGGAGCTTTCATTTGTTGATGTTGATGAAATTCTCGAAATCAACGAAGGCTTCTTCAAAAAGCTTTTCAAAGAGGTTTTAAACATTGACCTTGAAGAGCATTTCCAGAGAATGACCTACAAAGAGGCTATGGAAAGCTACGGTTCGGACAAGCCCGATATCCGTTTTGACATGAAGATTCAGGACATTTCGGATCTTGTTAAGGACTGCGGTTTCAGCGTATTTACAAGTGCAATTGAGAACGGCGGTTCTGTAAGAGCAATTGTTGCCAAGAATGCGTCGTCGGTTTACACAAGAAAAGAAATTGACAAGCTCACAGAATATGCAAAGGGCATCGGCGCAAAGGGACTTGCTTATGTAAGATGGGTTGACGAGCCTAACGCATCATTCAAGAAGTTTATGAGTGAAGAAGAGCTTTCTGCAATCTACGAAAGACTCGGTGCGGAAAAGGGCGATGTTATCCTCATCGTTGCCGACAAGAACAGCACAGTTCTTTCAACACTCGGCGCACTCCGTCTTGTTGTTGCAAAGCGTCTTGACATTATCCCCGATGTGTTCAAGTTCCTCTGGATTGTTGACTTCCCGTTCTTTGAATATGATGAGGAAAGCGGCGAATGGCTTGCAATGCACCATCCGTTTACAATGCCTAAGGAGGAATGCCTGCAGTACCTTGACACAGATCCGTCAAAGGTTATTGCAAAGGCTTATGACCTCACACTTAACGGTGTTGAACTCTCAAGCGGTTCAATGCGTATCACAGACTATGAACTCCAGCAGAAGATGTTCAAGGCTTTGAAGCTCACCGATGAAGAAATCGAAGCAAAGTTCGGATTCCTTGTTGAAGCCTACAAATACGGCGCACCGCCGCACGGTGGTATGGGTATCGGTCTTGACCGTGTTACAATGCTGATGTGCAAGGCTGACAGCCTCCGTGATGTAACGGCATTCCCGAAGGTTCAGAATGCAAGCGAGCTTATGTCTGCGTGTCCGGCAGAAGTTGATGACGAAAGCCTTGAGGTTCTCGGAATCAAGGTTGTCAACAAAGAAGACTGATTAAGGGTACAATTATATGAGTCCGGATACAATTGCAACAATCATCTCTGTGTCGATAGTTGTACTTGCAATAGCAATTATAGTTACGGTAATTGTCAGTAAGATAAGACATCTTTCAAGAACATTGTTCGGTACAAGCTCCCTTATAGAGGGCATTCAGGGCGTGAAAGAGGATCAGGAGCAAATGCGTGAAACTCCCCGTTCTCTTCACGGAATGACCTCGGTTTATATGCCAATGATAAAAAAGGATTTTCCCGAGCTTGATGTTGAGCAGTATATGAACAAAACCCGTTTACTTTTGCGAAACTACTTTTCGGCGGTTGAGTCAAAAAGGCTCGGCGTTATTGCGGAGGAGGTCACTCCGAATTTTACAAACTATGTTCAGGGAATTATCGACCAGCTTTCATCTGTTGCAAATACACAGCATTATGAGGATGTCAATATTTACGATGTTCAGATTGCCCGCTATATAAAAAACGGTGCAACGGTAACGATACTTTTTGAGGCGTCCGTCGGTTACTTTTCGTATGTTACCGATATGAACAATGAGGTGACCTTCGGCAGCAGAGAGAACAGAATGCAGACAATCTACGAGGTTGGGTTGATGTATGTTCAGGACGCTGACCGGCTTCATAACAGAGCAACCGCTCTCGGGGTGAATTGCCCCAACTGCGGTGCTCCCGTAAAAACACTGGGAGAAAAATTTTGTCAGTTCTGCGGAACTGCAATAAAAGAAATTAACATTCGTTCGTGGAAGTTTAATTCCGTAAACGAACAGACACTTCAACAGAGAAAATTCTGAAAGTTTGACGGTCGGGTTGTCAGAGCCAAATGCCCTCTTCCCGACCGTCTTTTTGCATTATTTATGATGGCAAAACATTGGAACAATAAAAAAAGCATATGCCATTCAGCCTGTTTTTTAATAATAGTATTGAAATTTTTCTTCAAACATATTATTATTAGTGTAACAGCAATATCTGAAAAATCAGCTATAAGCTACAAAAATTAAGGAGTTAAATTATGGGTATTATTAAAGCAGCGATAAATGCAGTCGGAGGCGGACTCGCGGATTCATGGCTCGAGGTCATTGAACCGTCCCCTATGGGCGACAACACCCTCATCTGTCCCGGTCAGCTTGTTTCGCAGAACGGCAAAAGTCAGAACAAAAAGGGTTCTGAAAACATCGTATCAAACGGTTCTGTAATTCATGTTTACGATAACCAGATGATGATTCTTATTGACGGCGGTAAGATTGTTGACTTTACTGCAGAGCCGGGTTATTTTAAGGTAAATAACAGCTCAATGCCGTCACTTTTCTGCGGTCAGTTCGGTGATTCGATCAAGGAAACTTTTAACCGTATTAAGTACGGCGGAATCCCCTCACAGGCTCAGAGAGTTTTCTATATAAATCTTCAGGAAATCAAGGGTATTCCTTTCGGAACATCAACTCCAGTAAACTATTTTGACAATTTTTACAATTCAGAGCTTATGCTTCGTGCTCACGGTACATATTCAATCAAGGTTGTTGAGCCGTTCAAGTTCTATCAGGAGGTTATTCCGAGAGAGGCTGTTACGGAAAACAAGTCTGTTGATTTCGCAGATGTAAGAGCACAGTATAACGAGGAGTTTGTCGGCGCTCTCGGTTCTGCAATCAACCAGTATTCCGCTGACGGTGAGAGAATCAGCTTTATCAAGTCAAAACAGCGTCTTATCGGTCAGTATATGGCACAGACGCTTGATGAGGAATGGACACAGGCTCGTGGTATGGAAGTCTTTGCCGTTGGTATGGATGTTTCCTACACAGAGGACAGTCAGGAGCTCATCAATATGCGCAACAAGGGTGCAATGCTCTCGGACGCAGCAGTTCAGCAGGGCTATGTTGCAGCCAATATTTCAGAGGGCCTTAAAGATGCCGGCTCAAATGCAAACGGTGCAATGGCAGGCTTTATGGGTATGGGCATAGGTATGAATGCCGGCGGAAATATCATGGGCGGTTATCAGCAGAATCCGCAGTACCGTCAGCAGCAGCCGACTCAGCCACAGCAACAGGCTCAGCCGCAGCAGACTCCCGCTCCGCAGGCAGGCGGTGCAGCCGCAGGCTCATGGACTTGCTCATGCGGTGCGGTAAACACAGGCAAGTTCTGCTCGGAGTGCGGTTCAAAGAAGCCCGAGGCTCCCAAAAAGCGTTTCTGCACAAACTGCGGATATGAGCTTTCTGCAAATGCAAAGTTCTGTCCCGAATGCGGTACAAAGGCAGAATAATCTGAATTTTAAGTACAAACAATCCCTCTTCTCAAACGGAGGGGGATGTTTCAGAATTTAATTATAAGGGGTAAGTTATGGCAACTGTAAACTACACCTGTCCGAACTGCGCCGCTCCGCTGAAATTCAATCCCGATAAGCAGATGTTCAGTTGTGAATACTGTATGTCCGATTTTACGGAAAAGTATGTTCAGGATTTTTTTGCCAAGAAGGAACAAAAAGAGAACAGCGCAGAAAAGCAGGAGAAAAAGGAACAGGAAAAGGCTAAAGAGAATGCCGCCAAGCAGGCGCAGAGCAATGACAGCGCACAGGCAGAAAACAAAACTGAGGAAGAGGCTGTTATCTACAACTGCCCAAGCTGCGGTGCTCAGGTTGTTACAACAGCGTCAACTGCGGCAACAACCTGCTTCTATTGTCAGAATCCTGTTGTTCTCGGTGGCAGACTTTCGGGTGAATTTAAACCCGACCGTGTGATTCCGTTCAAGCTTTCAAAGCAGAAGGCAATTGACAAGTTTCTTGAAATGTGCAAAAGGAAATGGTTTTTGCCGAAGAATTTTGTCAGCGAAAAGCATTTTGACAAACTCACAGGTGTGTATTTTCCGTATTGGTATGTTGACGAACAGCGTAGCGCACAGATGGTTGCAAAGGGCGAAAAGGTTCGTTCGTGGACTGTCGGAGATGACCGTTACACGGAAACAAAGGTTTTTGAGCTCCACAGAGCAGGCAATCTGATTGTAAATAATGTTTTTGAAAGAGCGTTAAAAGGTCAGGACAGAGATATGCTCCAATGCGTACACCCTTACGATTTGGGCGAAGCTCACCCGTTTGCAATGTCCTATCTTTCGGGTTTTCAGGCAGAAAAGCGTGATATTGAGCAAAATGAGGTTGCACAGGCAGTTCAAACAAGAATCAACGGCTATTGTCAACAGCTTATGAAAGACACGGCAAGCGGATACAGTGCCGTTCAGATTCAGAACTACAACGATAAAATCGACCTTGAAAATTGGAACTATACCCTCTTGCCCGTTTGGGTTGTAACCTATAAATACAGGGGTAAAATTCTGCCGTTTGCAGTTAACGGTCAGACGGGCAAAACCTACGGTGAGCTTCCTACCTCCGCAGGAAAGCTTATTGCTTTCGCTGCAATTATTGCCGCAGCGCTTATGGCACTCGGCTTGTTGGGAGGTCTGTTGTTCTTATGATGAATGTGACAAAAAGACTTTCCGCAATGCTTGCGGCAATGATTATGGTTTTCTGCACTCCGCTCTTTGTTTTTGCGGCGGGACAAACAGAACTCCGTGATGACGCCGAACTGTTTACCTCGGAGGAAGAAACACAGCTTCAGGCGGAACTTGACGCTTTTGCTCAAAAAACCGGCTGGGTTGCGGTTATCTATACTAACAACGAGGGCAAAACCGAGGACGATATCAAACCGTTTGCAAACCGTTATTATGCCGACAAATACGGCAAAACTACGGCGGGCGTTATACTCACGATTGATATGAAAGGCAGAGCAATCGACTTCAGAACAAAAGGCGATGCGATGTATTATTTCGGCGATGGCCGTGTTAATACTCTTCTTGATGATGTTCAGCGTGATATGAAGCAAGGCAACTATTACAGTGCTGCCGAACAATTCCTCTATTATGTTGACCACTACTATGACGAGGGTATTGACGATGACGAGTCAAACGAAAATATTGATTTGCAGGAAAAAGAGGATAACAAATTCCTCTATGTCGTAAAGCATTACGGCATTGTCATTGCAGGCGGTTCAATTATTGTTGCCGTTATTGTTGTTATTGTAGTGAAAAATCGTTACAAGCACAACGGCAAAGCAGGAACTTATGATCTCAAGAAAAACAGCAAGACTATGCTTACCGACAAGAAGGATATCTTCCTGACAAAGCATGTTTCCGTTACGAGAATCCGGAGTGATTCCGACAGCTCGGGCGGTTCATCAAGCAGCTCCTCCGGTGGCGGCGGTTCATCGGGCGGCGGAAGCAGAAGCTTTTAATGCTGAAAACTATTTGAATTTTACGGAGAATGCTGTATTCTCTGTTTGGGGGCGGCAGAAATGCCGTCCTCTTTTAATGTGAAAAAATTATGAGAAATATTGAAATTATTCAAAAACTGAATACCATGCACACAGCCTGTGAGAGTGAACTTTTACAGCTGATTACAACTTACGACGAAAAAGATTTTGAATATCTTCGCAAATGTGCAAGAGATACTGCCGATAGAATTTTTGGCAACAAAATCTATATCCGTGGCTTGATTGAATTTTCGAGTATATGCAAAAATGATTGCTTTTACTGCGGACTTCGCCGTTCAAACGGCAATGCCGTGCGTTACCGACTTTCAAAGGATGAAATTCTCTCATGTTGCCAAAACGGACACGAACTCGGATTCCGCACATTTGTGTTGCAGGGCGGTGAGGACGGATTTTTTACAGATGATGTAATGTGCGACATTGTGTCGGAAATAAAAAAGAGATTTCCCGATTGTGCCGTAACGCTATCGCTTGGCGAAAGGTCGTATGAAAGCTATCAAAGACTTTTTGACAGCGGTGCGGACAGATATCTTCTCCGTCACGAAACAGCCGACAAAAAACACTATTCCATGTTGCATCCGCCCGAAATGTCACTTGAAAACCGAATGCAATGCCTGTATAATTTAAAGAGAATAGGTTATCAGACAGGCGCAGGATTTATGGTCGGCTCACCGTTCCAAACTCCCGAAATGCTTGTCAAGGATTTAAAATTTATTGAAAAATTAAGTCCCGAAATGTGCGGAATAGGTCCGTTTGTACCGCACAAAGACACAAAATTTAAAAATGAAAATCATGGCGATGTAAGCCTTGTGCTTATGTTGCTTTCAATAATAAGACTTTTAAAACCGAACATTCTTTTGCCGGCAACAACCGCCTTAGGTACGGTCGATCCGCTTGGTCGGGAAAAGGGCATTCTTCACGGTGCAAATGTTGTAATGCCCAACCTTTCCCCTGTTAAGCACAGAAAAGATTACTCGCTCTACGACAACAAGATCTGTACGGGAGACGAAGCGGCGCAGTGTATCGGCTGTCTTGCAGACAGAATGAAAAAAATCGGCTACGAAATCGTGACCGACCGAGGAGATTACAAAGCGGATATTTAATCCGAAAGGAAATATTATGAATAAGTACGATAAAAATTCGCTGAAAGCGGAGGAGTTTATCAATGACGGGGAGATTCTTGATTCCCTGAAATTTGCCGATGAAAATAAAAATAACCTTGAACTTGTCGATAAAATAATTGAAAAAGCAAGGCTCAAAAAGGGTATCAATCACCGTGAGGCAAGCGTTCTTTTAGCTTGTGAAGATAAAGAGAGAATCAAAGAAATCTACAACCTTGCCCGTCAGATTAAGAAGGATTTTTACGGTGACAGAATTGTCATGTTTGCCCCTCTCTATCTTTCAAACTACTGCGTAAACGGCTGTGTCTATTGTCCGTATCATGCAAAGAACAAGCACATCTGCCGTAAAAAGCTCACACAGGATGAGGTCAGAAAAGAAGTTATCGCACTTCAGGATATGGGACACAAGCGTCTTGCAATTGAGGCAGGCGAAGATCCTGTAAACAACCCGATTGAGTACATTCTCGACTGCATAAAGACCATTTATTCGGTCAATCACAAGAACGGCGCAATCAGACGGGTTAATGTGAACATTGCCGCAACAACCGTTGAAAATTATAAAAAGCTCAAGGAAGCCGGAATCGGCACATACATTCTTTTTCAGGAAACCTACAATAAAAAGAGTTATGAACAGCTCCACCCCACAGGTCCCAAGCACAACTACAATTACCACACAGAGGCAATGGACAGAGCCATGCAGGGCGGTATTGATGATGTGGGAATCGGTGTGCTTTTCGGGCTTGAGCTCTACCGCTATGAACTTGCAGGACTTCTTATGCACGCAGAACATCTTGAGGCCGTTCACGGCGTCGGTCCACACACAATCAGCGTTCCCCGAATCAAGGCGGCAGACGATATAAATCCCGATGATTTTGACAACGGAATTGACGATGAAACCTTTGCCAAAATAGTCGCAATTATCAGAATTGCAGTTCCCTACACGGGTATGATTATTTCAACCCGAGAGAGCGAAAGCGTTCGCAAAAAGGTGCTTGAACTCGGCATTTCTCAGATCAGCGGAGGCTCACGCACAAGCGTAGGAGGATATGACGAACCCGAATCGGAAGAAGAAAATTCGGCTCAATTTGATGTTTCCGACAACCGCAGTCTTGATGAGGTTGTAAGGTGGCTTATGAACCTCGGCTATATTCCGTCATTCTGCACCGCCTGTTACCGTGAGGGCAGAACGGGCGACCGCTTTATGTCGCTTTGCAAGAGCGGTCAGATTCAGAACTGTTGCCACCCCAACGCCCTTATGACGCTTGAAGAATATCTTGTTGATTATGCAAGTAATGATACAAGGAATGTCGGTCAAAAACTCATTGAACAGGAACTCGAAAAAATCCCCAACGAAAAAGTCCGCACCATTGCAAAAGAACATATCTTTGACATAAGAAACAACAATAAAAGAGATTTCAGATTTTGACGGAGGGCGTAATGGGAATGAATGATACACCGTCGTCGGAACGACTGCACATCGGATTTTTCGGCAGACGAAATGCAGGAAAATCAAGCGTTGTGAATGCGGTCACAAATCAAAATATGTCGCTTGTATCGGACAAAAAAGGCACAACAACCGATCCTGTGGAAAAGACAATGGAGCTTCTACCACTCGGTCCTGTTGTGATAATCGACACGGCAGGCTTTGATGACGGAGGAACTCTCGGCACAATGCGTGTTGAACGCACAAAAGCCGTGCTGAACCGTGTTGACATTGCCGTGCTTGTGGTTGACGGAACAATCGGAATGATCTCGGTTGAAAACGAACTTGTATCGCTTTTTGAGGAAAAGAAAATTCCGTATCTTATTGTGTTCAACAAATGCGATTTGCTTGATAATACAACTGACGGTAAAATTTTTGTAAGTGCAAAAAACAACACGAATATCGAACTTTTAAAGGATAAAATCGCAAAAGTTGTAAACGCACAAAAATCCGATAAAAGGCTTTGCGGTGACCTTGTTAATAAAAATGACTTTGTTGTGCTTGTAATCCCGATTGACTCCGCCGCCCCCAAGGGCAGAATAATTCTTCCGCAGCAGCAGGTTATCCGTGATTTGCTCGACAGCGGAGCAATCCCTGTTTGTGTGCGTGAAAGCGAACTTGCCGACACCCTGAAAAATCTCGGTACAAAACCAAAGCTCGTCATAACCGACAGTCAGGTATTTAAGCCTGTTTCGGAGATTGTGCCGAAAGATATCAAATTGACCTCGTTTTCAATTCTTATGGCGAGGTACAAGGGGTTTCTGAAAACTGCCGTAAACGGTGCAAGGGCAATTGAGTCGCTTAATGACGGTGACAAAATTCTCATCAGCGAGGGCTGCACTCATCACAGGCAATGTGATGACATCGGCACGGTAAAACTTCCCCGATTGCTGAAAAATTACACGGGTAAAAATTTTGAAATCGTGACAAGTTCAGGCAAAGGCTTCCCGAATAATTTGTCGGAATTTTCACTTGCAATCCATTGCGGTGCGTGTATGCTCAATTCAAGAGAGATAATCAGCCGAATGAACCGTTCGATTGAAAGCGGAGTTCCGTTCACAAACTACGGAATCGCCATAGCCTATATGCGTGGAATTCTCGACCGTTCAATTGAAATGTTTGATGAATAAAATAAAAATTCGGTATGTAAAAATACACACCGAAACAGATTGACATATTAAAAAATTGATGTTAATATATAAGTAAGGAAACGGCTTTAGCTGTTTCGCTATTCAAAACTAATTATTTTTTATAACCGTCTTGTATGGCAGTACAGGGCGGTTATTTCTTTATGCATAAAACTATAATAGTTACTAACAAAGTAAAACAGATTATGTATTCCACGCAAACACCCCCTTTCGTATAAGGGAGTCGAAACAGCCGCCGCCATTTCCTTACAGAGCTATTTTAACAAATATATTGTTTGTTTTCAAGACGGAAGTTTGTGTTTTGTAAAATAAAATCGGCATGCAAACACACACCGAAACAGATTGACATAATTAAAAATTGATGTTAATATATAAGTAGGGAAACGGCTTGAGCTGTTTCGCATCATCAATTTAAGTTTTTTCTAAAAAAACCGTCTTGTGCTGCAACACAGGGCGGTTATTTCTTTATATTCTTAATGAAGATCGGAAGAGCGTCGTGT
>OLAT01000060.1_pt1 | contig 27265 bp, 20 predicted proteins | sample 1607701 | NCBI WGS metagenome assembly OLAT01 (sample SAMN02674693, study PRJEB24791) | human gut metagenome, SKBSTL018 | isolation source: stool | host: Homo sapiens | place: USA
AATAGAGCTTGTGCCCCGGTGTGCGCGGGTACTGTTTTGGGATAAGAAAAGGAAAAAAGAAACTATGAGTTCATCCGCAAAGTCTCTGACCGAAGGGCCTCTGGCCAAACAGATCCTCCTGGTCAGCCTGCCGCTGGCCCTGTCCAATCTGCTGCAGGTGCTCTTTAATATGTCGGACGTGGCTGTGGTGGGCCGGTTTGCAGGCTCCACGGCCCTCGGCTCGGTAGGCTCCACCAGCATCTTCGTCACCCTGTTCACCGGTTTCCTCATCGGTCTGAGCAACGGCATCAACGTGCTGGTAGCCCGGTTCTACGGTGCGCGCCATGCCGACGATGTGGAGAAGACCGTCCACTCGGCTCTGCTGGTCAGTCTGGCAGCGGGCGTACTGCTCCTGCTCATCGGCCTGCTGGGTTCTCCGGCCCTGCTCCATCTGCTCAACACCAAAGAAGACCTCTACCCCGGCGCTGTGCTCTACCTGCGGGTGTACTTCCTCGGTATGCCGGCGCTGGCTCTTTATAACTACGGCAACGCCATCTTCAGCGCCATTGGCGAGACGAAAAAGCCGCTGTACTACCTGTGCATCGCAGGCGTGCTGAACATCCTGCTCAATCTCTTCTTCGTCATCGTCTGCCATCTGGACGTGGCGGGCGTGGCGCTGGCAAGTGCCATCTCCCAGTGTGTCTCGGCCTTCCTTGTTCTGCGGGCGCTGACCCGCGTGCAGGACTGCTACGCCCTGGATTTCCACAAGGTCGCCCTCGACCCTGCCACCACCAAGCGCATCCTCGCGCTGGGCCTGCCCGCCGGGTTCCAGAACGCCGTCTTCGCCATTGCAAACCTCTTCATTCAGGCCGGTGTCAACTCCTTTGACTCCCTCATGGTCAAGGGCAACTCCGCCGCTGCCAACGCCGACAACATGATATACGACGCAATGGCCGCGTTCTATATGGCCTGCGCCAGCTTCATGAGCCAGAACTACGGCGCGGGCAAGCCCGACCGCGTGAAGAAGAGCTACTTCATCGCCCTCGCCTACTCCTTCGGCGTCGGCCTCGTTCTGGGTGGTTCGCTGTTCATCTTCGGGCGGCAGTTCCTCGCCCTCTTCACCACCGAGGGCGCCGTCATCGACGCCGGCATGAAGCGTGTGGGCGTCATGGGCTTTGCCTACTGCATCTCGGCTTTCATGGACTGCACCATCGCGGCCTCCCGCGGCCTGGGCAAGACGGTAGTGCCGACTGTCATCGTCGTCCTCGGCTCCTGCGTGTTCCGGGTCATCTGGGTCTACACCATCTTCGCCCACTTCCATACCATCCCCTCGCTCTACCTGCTCTACCCCTGCTCCTGGACGCTGACCGCCATCGCAGAGATCGTCTACTTCATCCACGCCTACAAGGACAGCATGAAGATATTCACTCAGCCCCAGCCCGCAGAAGTCTGATAAGACACAAAAATGCCATCGCCTCGCGGCGATGGCATTTCTTTATTTCGTTACTGATAATCGTGGTTGAGGAACATGGCCTTGATCTGGACGATCTCGTCGTACTCTTCCTGCTCCACCTGAACGTCGGCGTTGACCTCTTTGAGGCGGTTCTTCACAGCCTCGAGAGCTTCGGGCAGGGTGACGGCCCGGCCCTCCTGAAGAGCGTCGGTCATCTGCTTGAGCACCACAGGGTGAGCGTAGATGTCCGGCACCGGGAAGTTCCCGCCGGGATAGGCTTTGATATACTCGGCCATGGCCGCTTCGGCCCTGTCGGCACGCTTCATGATAGCATTATGGTTGTTGTGGGCCGTAGGCATCATGTTGTAGCTGGAGAAGAGGAAGATGGCCGCAAAGCCGAACAGCGCAAAGTAGATGCCGTAGTTTTCGGTGTGGTTGATGATGCTCTGGATGCCATAGGCCGCAGACACCACGCCGAACAGACTGATGATGAGGGCCACATATTTATACACCGGCTTGCTCTGCAGCTGGGCGCGCTTGCGGCGCTCGGCGGCGCTGAGCTCTTTGGCAAGCTCCGGTTTCCTGGCGAGGTAGTCCGATGCGCGCTTAAGCTGGCCCACGCTCTGCTCTGCCTCTTTCGAGAGCTGGGGCAGCCTGCGGGCGGCTTTCTCGGCCTTCTGGCGGGCAATTTCCGCCTCGCCTGCGGCGCTCAGACGCGGGATGTTGGGCTGTTCTTTCGCCAGAACTTCCAGCATGGCATCCACATCCCGCTCGTCCTTGAAGTTGCACTGCTTCTGCTTGCCGCCGTCGTACTCCACCACAAGATAGGCCATGGAGGCAAACACGCCCTTGCCGGAAAAGCCGCCGGAGCTCATAGCCACCCGCTTGAACACCCGGGTGATGCTGCCGTAGGGCAGATAATAGCGGCGGTCGATGTAAAAGCTGTTCAGGTACAGCGCCTTTTTGCCTACACCGCAGGGGCCGATCTTCCGGCAGGCTTTTTTGTCTGCCTCCAGCTCCTGCGGGTCAAGCTTTGCCATGCCCAGCTGTGCGGGTTTGAAAATCATGGGTAGTTCCCTTCTTTGCTTTAAATTCTACGCCCCTATTTTCCCACGGGACGGGGGCAATTGCAAGCCCTGATTTTTTCAAAAAACAGCGCCCGCCGCTGTACGGTCAGGCAGCGGCGGGCGCAAGTTACTTACGGAAATATGGAGCCGTCAGTTCCTTATGCCTTGGAAGTAGAGCTCTTCTTGGTAGCATGGAGGAACAGAGCCAGCATTGCGATGGCAAAGACGATGCCGATGGGGTAAGCAACGGCGGTGTTGTAAGCCACCAGCTTGCCGTCCGCATAGGTGTTGATCATCTTGCCCAGGCACTCGGGAGCCAGCACGAAGTAGGTGCAGGACACAGCGCTCATGAAGGTTGCAGGCACGGCGGTGATCCAGAAGTTCTTCTTCTCCTTGAACAGGTACATGGAAGCAGCCCACAGGACGATCATAGCCAGCGTCTGGTTGGTCCAGCTGAAGTAACGCCAGATGACGGTGTAGTTGATGAAGCCCAGTGCGTTGCCGATGCCAAGGAAGGCACCAACGCCCAGCACGGGGATGCACAGCTTCAGGCGGTTTGCGTAGCTGTCCTGATCGATCTTGAGCCAGTCGGCCAGGGTCAGACGAGCGGAACGGAAGGCGGTATCACCGGAGGTGATGGGGCAGATAACGACACCGATCATAGCCAGTGCCACGCCGACATTACCCATGGTCTTGAGGCAGACGTCGTAGATAGCGGCAGACTGACCGGCAGCCAGAGCCTCGGCCAGACCGACCATCTTGCCATCGGTGATGGTGTACAGTGCGCAGCCGGCAGCAGCCCAGATCAGAGCGATGATGCCCTCGCTGACCATTGCACCGTAGAATACGAAGTGACCCTGCTTCTCACTCTTCATGCAGCGAGCCATCAGAGGCGACTGGGTGGAGTGGAAACCGGAGATAGCACCACAGGCAACGGTGATGAACATGAAGCTCCAGATAGGAGTGTTGGAGGGGTGCATATTGCTGAAGTTTGCCCAGATCTCGGGGATGGTGTAGGCGGGGTTGGTGAAGATACCAAAGATAACGCCCACAGCCATGATGATCAGGCAGATGCCGAACAGGGGGTAGATCTTACCGATGATGGCATCAATGGAGATAAAGGTTGCGATGAAGTAGTACACCAGAATGATGATCAACCAGAACAGGGTGGTGGTCAGCAGACCGGACATACCGCCGTTCTTGCACAGGGTAACGATCAGGCCTGCGGGGCCGACTGCGAACACGGTACCGACCATGATCAGCAGCACCACAGAGAACACACGCATGATGTTCTGCATCACGGGGCCCAGATAGCGGCCGGTGACCTCAGCGATGGAAGCGCCCTCATTGCGCTCGCTCATCATGCCGGAGAAGTAGTCATGTACGCCGCCGGCAAAGATGGTGCCGAAGGTGATCCACAGGAACACCACGGGACCCCACAGAGCACCCTGCAGTGCACCAAAGATGGGGCCCAGACCTGCAATGTTCAGCAGCTGGACGAGGAACAGCTTCCACTGGGGCATCACAACGTAGTCAACGCCATCGTTGATGCGCACAGCAGGAGTTTCGCGGTCGTCCGGTCCGAACGTGTTGTCCACGATCTTACCATAGACAAAGTAGCCTACGATCAGAAGTGCCAGACACAGTAAGAAACTAATCATACCAGAAACCTCCTTTTGAATTTCAGCCGCCGACAGCTTATGCCATACTGCGGCTATGACCGATCTCTGGCTTCATGTTAACACCTTTTTCATAATTGTGTTAATATTTTTTAGGTATGGTTCCTATATCAAAAAGTATATGGCAGCTTATTTTATTTGTTTATTTAAACTTGTATTTTATGTCGATAGTTCGTTTTAATTTGTTCTATTGTTTCTCGAAAATATTCTTCCGGGAACGGTCAAAAGCGTCCCCGCCAAACTTTGCGCCGCCTTTTTGTGCACTTTGCTTAATCGTTTGCGATTTTCTCCCCAAAACGTGGAATTTGAGACGAAAAGAAGGGAAATCTGTCCTCTCAGGTGGGGCACCCGTGAAAATGGGCTAGCAGAGCGTCCGCAGACGCTCCGCTAGCCCGAAAATAAAAACAATTCTTCCGCTGCAACAACGACGACCGCCGCCAGCGGCGGAAACAGGGAGGAGTTGTTGGGGCAGCGGCCAGCAAGACGCGCGTGCCGCCCAAGGCACGATGCGGATGCTGGGTGCCGCAACCCGGAAGACGCGGCGCGCATTTCAAATCTTCTTTCACCCGCTGTCCTTAATGGTGGCATCCGCCTGCTTGTGCAGCAACTGCACAAACAGCTGCTCCTCCGGCTGCAGGGGTTCCCGCTCCGGGTACACCAGCACGTCCCGCATCTGCTGCTTCTGTGCCGGGCAGCCGTGCAGCGCCAGATGGTACTGCTCCAGCGCGCGCTGCGGCATGGGGGACGACCACATATAGGCCGTGGGCAGGTTCTGCAAAATGGAGAACTGGCTGCACCGCTCATACACATGGATGCGGCGGTTGGGGTTCACCTCCCAGCGGGAAACAGTGCTCTCCTCCCCGGGCAGATGGGTGTCGCCGTGCAGCACCTCGATGTAATCGTTCAGTTCGTCCAGCTCGCGCACCTGCCGCCGCGCCAGCGGGCTGTCCTGACTGGTGAGCAGCAGGTAGGAAAACTCCATGATAGGCTCCTGCCGCAGACCGTGGCGCTGGCAGTAGCGCAGATAGTAGTCCTCGTCCTCGGCGGCATAGCGCAGCAGTGCTATGTGGTAGCCCTGCCGCAGCACAAAATCCAAAGCTTCAATGGCACCGCTCTCCCGGATATGCACCCGCAGCTGCTCGCTGCGGGCTGCCTGCTGCAAAAAATCCACCGCCGCATAGGAGGCGTAGGTGGCATGGGTCAGCACCACCCGCAACTCGGCGCAGCTGCGCTGCTGGTGCGCCTCTTGCTTCAGCTCGTCCACCTGCTGCAGCACCCGCTGCGCCTGCCGGATGAACCGCTTGCCCTGCTCGGTGGGGATCATGCCCGTGGAGGAGCGCTCGAAGATGCGCAACCCGTATTCCTCTTCCAGGTTCTTCAGCGCCTTGCTCACATTGGGCTGCGCCGCGTACAGCTGCTTTGCCGCCGCCGACACCGACCCCCATTTCATGATGGCTACCAGATACCGCAGTTCCGTAATGTTCATGAGCTCCTCCGCGTGGTTTGCAGTCGTAACTGTATTGTAACAATTTCTCCGCGCCGCTGTCAAGCGGGGGAGAATAAACCCTCTCAGTCCGCTCCCCCTTGCACCAAAGCCCCCGGGTGCTATATAATAAGGAAAAACACAAAGGAGGGGCTGTACCATGCCGGAATACCGCGTGCTGCGCATTGACGAGCAGCTGTACGGCTGCGAGGAGCTGCCCGCCGGGCAGCCGGTGCTGTGCGATGTGACCCTGACCGATGCCGCCGGGGCTGCCCGCATTCTGCCCTACCCGGACAGGGAGCTGACATGTCTTGGCATCGACGAGGGAGACACCGTCTGTCTGCTGCCGGACGGCACCCTGCACAAGCTGTAAGGAGTAATTTTATGCATAATATCTATTTCCCCCGCCACGGCGAGACGGTATGGAACGTGGAAAATAAGATCTGCGGCATGACCGACAGCCCGCTGACCGCCCGCGGGCAGGAGCAGGCGCGGCAGCTGGGCGAACTTGTCCGGGACAGCGGCCTGCAGATCGACGAGATCTTGTACTCTCCCCTTTCCCGCGCCGCCGACACCGCAAAAGCCATTGCCGCCGCTACCGGTCTGCCCGCCCGCTGCGAGCCCCGCCTGCGGGAGCAGTGCTTTGGCAAATACGAGGGCACGCCCCGGGACGGTGCAGAGTTCCGCATCTCCAAGACCCACTTTGCCGACCGCTATGACGGCGGCGAAAGCATGATGCAGCTGGCGCAGCGCATCTACAACCTGCTGGACGAGTTGAAGGCAGACACCGGCAAGACCTACCTGCTGGTGGCGCACAACGGCATCGCCCGGGTGGTGCACTCCTATTTTTACGATATGACCAACGAGGAGTACGCCGCTGCAGGCATCAAAAACTGCCAGCTGGTGGAATATACCTTTGAATAACAGGAAAGCCGCCGGGGCCCCGGCGGCTTTTTTGTTATGGCGCGTCAAACATGACGGTAATGGAATTTCTGGTCTTTTGTCACGAACATATACACGCTCACCGCCAGTGCGGCAAGCTCGGCGGCGGTGACAGCCAGCCACACGCCGTCAATGCCCCAGAGGGCGGGCAGTAGGAGCAGCGCGGCAAGCTGGAACAGCAGGGTGCGCAGAAAAGAGATGAGAGCACTCGTCACGCCGTCCCCCAGCGCTGTGAAGAAGGAGGACGCATACACGTTGAAGCCCATGATGAGAAAGCTCAGCGCATACAGCCGGAACGCGCGGCTGGTCAGCGCCAGCAGCTGGGCGTCGTAGCCCACAAAGATGCGTGCCACATAGGGAATAAGCACCATGGATACGGCGGTCATGCTCACAGCTACCACGGCGATCAGGCGCAGGCTCTTCTGGTAGAGGTTATGCACCTCGGCATGGTTGCGCGCGCCGTAATGGAAGCTGACGATGGGTGCGCTGCCCACGGCATAGCCCACGAACACCGCCACAAACAGGAAGGCAGCGTACATGATGACGCCGTAAGCCGCCACGCCGTTTTCTCCGGCAAGCCGCAGCAGCTGGAAGTTATACAGGATATTGACCAGCGACATGGAAAGGTTGGTCATCAGCTCAGAAGAACCGTTGATACAGGCATCCCACAGCACGCGGCCGTAAAACTGTGTTCTGCACAGGTGCAGGCGGCTGGTATTGCCGTGGTCGATAAAGTAGAACACCGGAAGCACGCCGCCCACCAATTGGCTGATAAGGGTGGCAACGGCAGCGCCCTCCACGCCCCAGTGCAGCATACCCACCATCACCACGTCCAGCACCATGTTGGTGCAGCCTGCACCTACGGTGAACCAGAAGCCCAGAAGCGGCTTTTCGGCGGTGACGAAAAAGCTTTGGAACATATTTTGCAGCGCAAAGGGCGGCAGCGCCAGCATCAGGATGCGCCCGTAGCGCACGGCGTAGTCCAGCAGCTCGCCCTTTGCGCCCAGCAGCATGGCGACTGGGCGCAGGAGCAGGATGCCCAGCACGGCCAGCACACTGGCCGAGATGAGCGCTGCCAGCAGAAACATGGTAAAATAGCGGTCGGCTTTTTTCTGGTCACCCTCGCCCAGCGTGATACCAACGATGGCGCTGCCGCCGGTGCCCAGCATAAAGCCGACAGTGCCCAGCAGCTGCGGCAGCGGCATGATGAGGTTGACCGCCGCAAAGGCCGTTTTGCCCACAAAGTTGGAAACGCACAGGCCGTCCACGATGCCGTAGACGGAGGTGAACAGCATGGTGCCGATGCAGGGCAGCACGAACCGCAGCAGGCGGGAATAGGTAAAATGATCGGACAATTGGATGGTTTCCTTTGGCATAGCTTCTCCTTTTTGAACTTCACATATGCAAAAAGGCCGGATAAGAACCACCGCTCCGGTGCGTTCCCTCTTCTGCTGCGGCACTACGGTGCCCACAGCCTCCGGGAAGCACGAACGATGACATCTTATCCGGCCCTTCAATTACGTTGAAACAGCCCTCCGATGAGCGAAAAACAGTATAGCAAAGTTTATTTTTGATGTCAAGCCCTGCTTTGCATTATTCCGCTGCAAGGCGGACAAAGGGTGCGATGGCGTTGGCGTCGCCGTGGCGGACGATGGAGTAGGTGATATCGCAGTAGGGCTGGATGGCGGTGCTCTTTTCCACGGTGGAGATGAGCAGCACCTGCAATTGCAGGCGGCGGAACAGTTCCATCATGGGGCGGATGCGGTCGCTGGTCATCTTGCTGAACGCCTCGTCCAGCAGCACCAGACGGATGCTGTTTTCGCTCTTCTGGTAAATTTGCAGAAGGCTTGCGCAGATGGCCACATAGAAGGGCGCCTGATTCTCGCCGCCGGAGGAATCGCGGCTGACGCGGGAAAGATACGCCTGCTGCCCGGTGACCTGATTGGTCACCTTGATATCGTAATCCAGATAGGTGCGGTAGTCCACATAGTCCGAAAGGGTGGCACCGGCGGCGGTGCGTCCCTCCTGCCGGGCGCGGGTGTTCTCGTCCACATCCGCCATGATCTTTTCCATCAGTTCGTCCACCTGACGCTCGTAGGCGGGGTCAGCGGTGGCGGCAAGGTTGTCCAGAGAATCGCCCTCGGTCATCTGCTGGTTGCCTTTATCCACGATGACCTGATAGAACGCCGCCAGCTGCGGGTCGCGGCTGGGCTCCAGCTCAAAGCGGTAGACCTCCTCGCCGTAGGTCAGCTGCTCCATGACCTTGTTCAGCTCCCGGAACTGCCGCCGGGCGTTGAAGATATCGTCCTTCATGCGGAACAAAATATCCTTGCGGAAGCGGTCCTTGCAGTCCCGCTGCGCCTGTTCCAGACGGGCAGCGTAGCGCTCCAGATCGATGCGCACAAGGCTCTCGTGCTGGGCGCGGTACTGTTCCAGCCCGGCAAGCCCCAGAGGATAATCGCAGACATAGCGCCGGTTGTATTCCCGCTGCGCCGGTTCCAGCGTGCTGTTCAGGTAGACGGTCAGGGCATCGTCCAGCTTGGCCTGTGCCTTTTCGGCAGCCTGCGCGGCGGCGCGGGGAGATTTGTCCGGCCCGGTCAGCGCCTGCTGACGGCTGCGGGAGAGCGGTTCCACCAGCGGGTGGGCGGCAAAGAAACTCTCTGCGGCCTGTGCGCTCTTTTCGGCGGTGTCCACTGCCTTTTGCTGCTCCGCCTCGCAGGAGGAGATCTGTTTTTCGCACACGCGCAGATCGCCGCCGGTCTGTTCCACAGCGGTACGGGCGGCTTCCCATGCGGCTTCGCGCACCTCTTCCTCCTTGTACAGCTGCTGCAAAAGCGGGTTCTCGCGGCACTCCGCCAGCTTTGCGGCCTGCTCGTCCACCGCCGCGCGGGCGGCGGTCAGGGCGGCGCGGGCGTCCCACAGAGCGGCAAGCTCTTCCAGTGTTGTGCCGCGCAAAAGGGTCTGGTACTGGCTGTATGCGGCTTTCAGGTTCTGCTCTGCCTGTGCGGCGGCGCGCACCTCCTCGGCAAGGGCGTTCATCTCCCCTGCCAGTGCCCCGGCGCGGGCGCGGCGGGCTTCCAAGCCGATATAGCGCTGCGGGGTGCGCAGACGCTCCAACCGGAAGGGGTGGTGGCGCAGAAGATCCCGGGTGGCGCTGTCGGGGTAGTTTTCCAGCGTGTCGGGGGTGTCGCAGCAGACGATGCGGCGCAGGATGGTGTCTGCGTACTGCGCGGCCAGCGGGTTTTCACTGGTGACCTGTGCCGCCAGACTGTCGGCGGGGGCAGTGTCGGCGCGGCGGTTGGCCTTGCGCAGACCCGGGGTGTCCAGCAGGCTGATGGGGCCTACCTTGTCCTTCAGCGCCACAAAAGCGCTCTTTGCGGCGGCGTAGTGGGCGGGCGGCACAAGGATATCGAACCGGCGGTCGCCCAGACAGGCTTCCACGCAGTCCTGCCAGCTTTCGTCCTCCACGTTCAGCAGCTCACAGAAGACGCGGGCGTCCGGCTCCATGCCCCGGCTTTTCAGCTCGGCGTTCACGGCGTCCCGCACCCGGGTGGCAGCGTCGCCGTGGGGGTACACCCACTTGCCGCCGGATACGGCATCCAGTTCGGCGCGTTTCTCGGTCTGCTGCCGCTGCAGGGCGGCGGTGTGCTGCCGGGCGGCAAAATAGGCTTCTTCCAGCGGCTTTTCCTGTGCGGTCAGCCAGTCGGTCAGGGCGGGCAGGGTGTCGGGGGTCAGGTCTGCCAGCTTCTGCCCGGCGGCAAAACCGCTGCGGCGCAGCACAGCCAGCAGATTGCCGGTCTTTTCGGCGGCTTTTTCAGCGGTATCGGCGCGGCGGGCGGCGGCATCCAGTGCGGTCTGCCGATGCGCCAGCTCCTCGTTGAGGGCGTCCAGTGCGCGGCCCTCGCCGCTGGCACCGGCGGCGCTGTGGGCGGTCAGGTAGGCGCGGCGGGCTTCCGCTTCGGCGGTCTTGGCTTCGGCGTAGCGGGTGCGCAGCGTTTCCTGCTGGCGGCGTCCTGCGTCTACCCGCTCCTGCCAGACAGCCTTTTCCCCGGCATCGGCAGCAGCCCGCGCCAGCAGGGCGGCGCCCCGATTCACAAGGGCTTCGGTCTGTTTTTCGGTGGCTTCGCGGCCAAAGCGGACGATCTCGTCCAGCGCGTCGGCGCGGGTCTGGGCTTCCGCCAGAACGGCGTGCAGGTTTTCCAGTTCCAAGCGGTCACCCTGCAAGGCTTCCAAGTCCAGTTCCGGCTGGGGCAGGATGTACTGGTACAGAAACTCCCGGAAATTCGGGATCTCGTCCATGCTGGTGCCCATCTGGAACACCTCGTTGAACTTTTTGCCCAGCGGGCTGGCTGCGCGCCCGATGCCCAGTGCGCGGCATATTCTGTCCCGCGCTTCGCTGGGGCTGCGGGTGTAGGAGAGCCGCCCCTCGGCGGGCTTGAAGTCCTCCTTGGCGCTGGGCGCACCGGTGCGCGGGTCGATAAAGGGCAGCTGTTCCAGCGTGATGCCGTCCTCCGAGATATACCACGTCTGGTCGCCGGGGTGCAGCTCCTGCATGGGGCCTTCGGACTCCACCCGCACCGCGATGACAAAGCTGGTGTGCTTAACGCTGTCCCAGAACTCCGCCCCGATATACGCCACGGTATGCCCCGGGCGGCGGTAGGCGTTTTCGCCGCGCTGCTTGGCGTGGACAGAGCCTTGCAGGGTGCGTCCGCTTTTCTTATTGCCCAGCGCATTGAAGTTGCGGTTGGTGGTCAGGCAGTAGCGGATGGCGTCCAGAATGGTGGTCTTGCCCACGGCGTTCACGCCGATCATATAGGTCAGGCGGGCGCAGTCGAAGGTGGTATTTTCAAAGTTGTGCCAGTTGATAAGTTTCAGGCGCTTGAGTTCGATCATGCTTCCACCTCCCCTGCTTCCATGTCTGCGCCCTCCGGGCGCTCGTACAGACCAAGCTCGGTGCGGGTGCGGGCGCTCTCGGCGGCGGCATCCGCAAGGTCGGCGTCCGGCAGCGCCAGCAGCACCGTGGGAAATACCTCGATGCGGCTGTCCAGCCCGGAGAGCCGTCCCACCGGCCGCGCCAGATTGTACCGGCGCAAGGTGCGCATGAGCTTTTCCAGCGTTTGCTGATCCAGCTTGCGGGGCAGGTTCATCTTTTGCAGCTCTGCCTGCACCTCTTCTACGGTCACCAGCACCTCGTCCGCGCTGGCGGCAAGGCTTTCCCGCTTTTGCAGGTACAAAAGCCGCAGCACCAGCAGCAGGATGCTCTCGTACTTGAGCAGCCGTGCCTGACTGCCCTCGTGCTCGTTGACCAGCGCCGCCGCCTGCATGGGTGCGGGGTACAAAAGCACCGCGTAGCCCAGCGGTTTGAATACTGCCCGCACCTCGTTGAGGTGATCCTGAATATACAGATATTTCGCCCGCTGTTCCTCTACGCAGCCCAGCACAAAGCAGTGGTTGAGCAGATAGTTTGCGGTCTCTTCCAGCAGATCAATGGTTGCCATCCGTGTTTACCTCCTTGCGGCGGGTCAGGACAAAATCCTGAAACCGGAAGCCGCCGCGCTCCACCCAGTTTCCGGTCAGGGTGATATCATACTCCCGGTGCGGCGACTGGGAATAGGTGTGCAGGCCGATGATGCCTGTAAAGTCGTTCGGATATTCCTCCACAAGGGTGGAAGCGTTCACCTGCCCGCGGGCGGCCAGTGCCTGCCGCGCCAGCAGCGCCACGTTTTCCTCGGTGACGGCAAGGCGGGCGTAGTCCAGCAGCAGCTGCTGCTCCTGCCGCAGCCGGTCGGGGTCAAGGGGCTCGGTGCGCACCGGGGCAAGAGGTGCTTCGGTGCGGGGCGCGGCGGGGGGATACAGCGGCTTTGCGCCGAACACTGCCGCCGGGTACAGGTGCAGCCGCGCTGCCACCGGGCCGTCGTCCGGCTCGAACAGCTGCTCCGGGCTGCGGATCTCCTCGGCGTAGCGGCGCAGCAGGGCGGTGACGCTGCCCTGCGCCGAGCGGTCGCTCAGCAGCAAAAATTGTGCCCGCTGCACCGCACGCTTGCGGTAGCGGATGTGGCTGGCGTCGATCTCCTTCATCAGGGTGCTCATCTCTTCCAGCGCATCCCGCTGCTGCTGGATAAGGGCACGCACCCGGGGCGCCGCCTCGCCGGGAGCGCAGCGCTCCACCCGGGCGTAGTCCAGCGCTAAGCGCGGCAGCTGGTTCTGCTCGCAGTCGTCCAGTTCTTCTTCCAGATAGGCGCGGTAATTGAACAGGTTATCGCTTGTTTTAAAGCGATGGTACGCCGCCGCCACCACCTTTTCCTCGTACTGGTCGAACAGTTCCAGCACCTCCTGCGGGGTGCGGTTATGGGTCAGGCGGTCGATATAATGCCCGATGGAAGCGTTGAGGGCGCGCAGGGACTTGTTCAGGGTCTCAAGGTCTGCCGCCACCTCCCGCAGCACGTTCTCGTAGGGGCTTTTTTCCTGCCCGATGCTGCCCAGCAGCTGCCACGCCTTGTACAGCTTGCCGGTGTAGGTGACCACCCGGGGATTCAATATCTCTTCCAGCGCGTCCAGCAGCGGGGTGACCTCCGGCATAAAGGCAAAGGTCGGCTCGCTCTCATAACTGCCGGGCTGCTCCTCCAGCCAGCCGGTGCGGCGCAGACGCAGCAAAAAGCCCACCGCCAGCGTGTGGGGATCGCGGGTGGGCTGCTCATCCTCATCACCTGCACCGTCGGCGTCCAGCGCCAGCGGCTTTGCCAGCGCGGCAAAATAATCCTCGGCGCGGGAGACGGCCTCGGCGCGGGAAATGCTGTAATCTGCCGTATGGCGGCACTCCTCCCAGAGCAGCAGCAAAAGCTCTGCATAAAACGCCCGGTTGGGCCCCGCCAGCGGGCGGAACAGCCGTGGGCTGACCAGTTCAAACAGCTGCATGGAAACGTCCTTTCTGTCTTGGTTCGATACCCTTTTATTGTACCACAGCGTGCGGGGTTTGTCACAAAAAGGCGAAAAAAAGCCCGCCGGGCAAGGCGGGACGATTTGGAATGCGCGCCGCGTGCGCTTTGCGCATAAGCAGCGGAAGAATTATTTTTAATTTCGGGATAGCGGAGCGTCTGCGGACGCTCCGCTATCCCATTTTCACGGGGAGGGGTTCACGCAAAAAGCCCCGGGGAGCGGGGTGCTCCTCGGGGCGGGGGTATCATTACTGTGCAGCGGTGTTGGTCAGCTCAAAGCCGATGGCAACATAGGTCTTGCCGCCGAAGGTCTGTGCGCCGACGCCCAGCGCGGTAAGCTCCAGTGTTATGCTGTTTTCCTCTGCGTTTCCACGCTCCTTCTCCACGGTGCTGGTCAGGGCTTGAACATTGAGCCGGTTTGCCGTGATGGCTGCGGTTTTGGCAGCCTCGTAGAAAAGCGGCACATAGGCGCCCGGCTTGCTGCTTTTTGTATCAAAGCAGAGCTGCACCTGCCGCACCACGGTCTTTTCGTTGCCCTCAGTTTTACAGCGTGCACTGCTGGTCAGGCTGTCCGCGCCGTGCTTCTCGGTGATGTGGGTGAGGGCCAGCGTCCGGATGGCATCATCGTTTTTAAAGCTCGTCCCGAACGCCTTATTCAGCGCCTCCAGATAGGCACGTTCCACCTTGGTATCAAACTCCGGGTTGCCGGGGTCGCTGTCGCTGCAGGCGGTGAACAGCGCCAGTGCCATGATGCCGGCCAGCAGAACAGCCGCAAAACGCTTTAACTTTTTCATGCAATGCTCCTTTTATAAAATGCAGGGGCCCCGTGCGGATGCACAGGGCATTCTGCTTTCATTTTACAGCAGCGCGGCGGCGTTCGTCAATGGCAAGTGTGCCTGTTTTTTGCCGGGATTTTTGGGCAGAGCGCAAAAAGCCCGGGCGGGGCAGGACGATTTGGAATGCGCGCCGCGTGTGCTCTGCGCATATTCAGCGGAAGAATTATTTTTATTTTCGGGATAGCGGAGCGTCTGCGGACGCTCCGCTATCCCATTTTCACGGGAGGGGTCGTAAAGGCAAGCGGCATTTACCGCAACCAAAACAAAAGCCCCGGAGGGCGGGTGCTCTCCGGGGAAGAAAGGACTGATGATTCTTTACTTATTTGTGGTAGTTGGGGTTCTTGACCTTGAACGCAATTGCCATGTAGCTATGCTTGCTATCTCCCTTGACAACAACGCCAATGTCTGTCCAAGCGCCATTCTGGTTGATATTGACATTTGTATCGGTATTGACCTTCTTCGAGATCTCGTTCAGAATGAGACCCAGTATCGTATCCTCATAGGAGAAGTTCGTCGCCACGAGAACCGTCAGATACTCTTTGTCCTTACCCTTTACTTCGCCGCCAAGAACGAACTTATAACCAAAGATGCTGCCAGAAGCATTGATCTTCTCATCCAAGAACTTTTCTGCTTCAGCCTTCAGGGCTTTGTTATTATCTACGCTTGCAGTGCTGGTGCTGTACTTGCCCAGAACCTTATCCTCAGCCGTTGTGTCCTCTTTCATGCTGCCAGTGTTGCCGCCGCCGGAACAGGCAGTGAGCATCACCATAGCCATTGCGCCTGCAAGCAGCAGAGCGACGATCTTTGACAGTTTCTTCATAGGGGTATCCCTCCAATCAGCGTTTTTTGTGGATATGTTTCTTTTTTCTCGAAAGGCTTTCGCAACCATCGTTGCCTTTCTGCCCTGATTATATCCGACACCTGACGGTTTTGTCAATCGGGAATATCGCTAAACTTCCCGAAACAGTTTCGTGAAAATGATGAAAATAAGCGGGATTTGTTGCAGTTCTGATATATTCTGGAATCCATTCTGTCGACAATCTACGGAATCTCCGTTTCCCTGCCCCGGCGGCGCGGTTTTGCCGGGTGCGGGAGCACTTAAATTTGGATATATGTTGTGTTGGCAAGCGTTAACTTTCTTGAAAAGGGTTCGCCCTCTCAGGCGCTCCCGCGCCAGCTCTCCCAAAGGGAGAGCCAAGCCGTAAAGTTCAGCGCTAAAGTATTAGGCGCAAAGAGAAACTTCTCGGCAGTGGACTTGGCTCTCCCTTTGGGAGAGCTGGCAAAGCCGCAGGCTTTGACTGAGAGGGCGAGCCACTTTCTCCTTTATTTTGCCTTTTTACACATTTTCACCACGTTTTAGTGGTAAAATCATATCCAAATTGAAACGAACTTGGAGGAAATACCCATGCAACACTGTCCCGCCCGCGCGGCACAGCGGCTGGCGGCGGCAGTTCTGGCGCTGGTTTTGCTGCTGTGCGCCTTTTTGCCCCGTGCCCACGCCGCCGAGCTGAAAGAGAAAAACGGCATCCGGCTGCTCAGCTTCGACACCAGCCACATCCTTTCTATCGGCAACCAGACCTCCGGCAAGTGCAGCCTGTACGCGCTGCGCTACGCCCGCACCATTCTGGACGGCAAAGTGTGCTCCGGCAGCGGGATGTGGTCGAACGGTGCGGTGTGGTCCGCAGCGGGCTACACCGGGTACTCCGGCACCCGCGCCGAGTGCCTGAAAAAGCTGTACAGCGAGCTTTCCGCCGGGCATCCGGTGATCGTGCACCTGAAAAACACCACGGTCAGCGGGGTAAAGCGCCACACGAACCGCACCTCTACTTATGAATACCACCTGACTTCCTCCGGCTGGAGCGAGGTGAACTACCCCCACATTGCCACCAGCAGCACCTACGGGCACTGGGTGTGCGTGGCGGGCATCTCCCCCACCGCCGACCCGGAAAACCTGACCGAGAGCGACTTCTACGCCCTCGACCCCGCCCGGGTAACGGCAAATGGACGGCTTGCCGTCACCCGCCTGCTGGATCATACCCTGTGGGTGGAAAACTCCCCCCTCAAGGTGCTGGGGTAAAAGTATAATATGACAGAAACAGAGCGCCTGACACCGCAGTGTCAGGCGCTCTGTTTCTATTCAGTTCCTTAATATCCCTTCACTGAGAAGCCGCGCTCCCACGGGTCGGGCGGGATGTCCTTCTGGCGGATGCCGGTGATCTGGATATAGTCGCTTTTCTGGATCATGGCGAACAGAGACATAAACTTGTCCGGGTCGCCCTGCACTTCCAGCGTCACGCTGCCATCGTCCTCATTCTGCACCCAGCCGGTCAGGTCAAGGGTCTGCGCGGCGTACCGTGCCCGGTAGCGGAAACCCACTCCCTGCACCTGCCCGGTGATGATATAGCGCCGCCGCACCGTGCCCTGTGGCAGCGCGGGCGGGGTGCGATCCTTTTTGGAAAGAAAATCAAACACGGCAGTATCCCTTTACAGCTCCTGATAAGCGGTCATCAGGGCGGGAATGAACTGCTTTTTGCGGCTCACCACGCCCGGCAGCGTCCAGCTGGCATCGGCGGCGGGCTGGGTGTCGAAGCCATCCGTCAGCACCTCGGCGGCGTAGCGCCCGTTGCAGATGACCACGCTCTCCTCCTTGGGCACGTCTGTCAGCAGCATATAGATATCCTCCACGTTCTGCTTGTTGCGTGCTTCCTCGAGATAGGGCTTCAGCAGCGCCTCGGCGGCGGTCAGGTTCTTGCGGGTCATATAGCTGCCCTGCGCCACGCCAAAGCGGATATCGCCGCACATGAACACCTTGAAGTCCTGCAAGAACACTTCCTCGGCGGTCTTGCCGTCCAGCTTTTCGCCGGCTTCAAACATCTCGTTGGCAAACTCGTTGATGTCCACCCCGGCGATCTTTGCCAGACGGTTGGCGGCGTTCACGTCGATGGGGGTGCAGGTGGGGCTGCGGAATACCAGTGTATCCGAAAGGATGGCGGCCAGCAGCAGACCGGCGGTCTTTTGCGGGATGGTCACGCCGTTTTCATCGTACATCTGGGTGACGATGGTGGCGGTGCAGCCCACCGGCTGGTTGCGGAAGTACACCGGGCCGCTGGTCTCCAGACTGCCGATGCGGTGGTGGTCGATGATCTCCAGAATCTCGGCCTGGTCGAAGCCCTCCACCGCCTGTGTGGCCTCGTTGTGGTCCACCAGAATGATGCGGCGCTTGCGCAGGTTGATGATGTTGCGGCGGCTGATCATACCGCAGTACTTGCCGTCTGCATCCAGAATGGGGAAATACCGGTGACGCACCTTTGCCATCACGCGGGTGACGTCTGCCACCGGGGTGACGAGGGTGAATTTCATGATATCGTCCCGGGTCATGTAATAGGAGATGGGTGCACACTGGCTGATGAGCTTTGCCGCCGCATAGGTATCGCAGGGGGCGCTCATAATGGCTACGCCGGTCTCGGCGGCAATGTGCTGGATGGTGCGGCCCACCTTTGCGCCGTTGCAGATGATGATGAGAGAAGCTTCCTTCTCGATGGCGCAGAGCTGGCTTTCGTAGCGGTTGGTCAGGATGACGATATCCCCCTTTTCCATGCTGCTTTCCAGCATTTCCGGGGTGGCGGTACCAATGCGGATGTGGCCGGTGGTGCACTCTGCGTCCTCGCTGCCCACCACCATGGTAGCGCCCAGCGTTTCCAGAATATTGCGGTAGCTGGTGCGGCTCTTGGCAAGGATACCGGTGTCGAACAGGTCCATGTTGGCGGTAGCGATATCCTTCACCGTGATGACGCCCTGCAATTCGTCCTCCTCGCTGGTCACGGGGAGGGTGTCGATCTTCTGGTCGCGCATGATCTCCCACGCCTTGCGCAGGCTGGTGGAGCCGGGGATGCCGGGCACCTGCCGGTAATCCACATCCCGAATTTTAGGGTTGACGTCGGTGCACATCCGGGGCGGCGTGACCCCGAACTTTTTCAGCACAAATTCCGTTTCCTGATTCATCTTGCCCGCACGCCGGGCCTCGCAGACCAGATCGCTGGTCTTGTTTTTCAGCTCTGCATAGGCAATGGCAGAGCAGATGGAGTCGGTGTCCGGGTTGCGATGCCCGATGACAACGACCTTATGCGCAGTTTGCTGCATACTGTACCCCCTTATGGGTCCTCAACTTCTTATCATATACCAAAGCAGCGCCCCTCTCCTGCACAGCGGGGCGGGCTGCAACCTTATTTTAACACAACTGTGCCCATGGGTAAAGGGCACTGCACACGGCAGACTGTTGCTTTTTGGCACTTTCTTGTATACAACCTCTTGCATTTCGACAGCATCCGCTGTATGATAGAAGCATTCGAGCTTTTTTGTCATTTGCAACGGAGGACAGCATGAAATCGTCCAAATTCACATCCACTCCCCTGTTTCCACGGCAGGCGCTGGTGGCGCTGCTGCTGCCGCTGATCGCGGAGCAGGCGTTAAGCGTGACCATCGGTCTGGCTGATACCTTAATGGTATCCTCGGTGGGCGAAGCCGCCGTGTCCGGCGTGAGCCTTGTGGACAGCTTCAACACCCTGATGATCCAGATCATGAGCGCACTGGCCACCGGCGGCGCGGTGGTCACCAGCCAGTATATCGGCCATCAGGAGCCGAAAAACGCCAAGGCGGCGGCTGCGCAGATCCTGTTCGTGCTGTCCAGCTTCAGTGTGCTGGTGGCGGCAGTGGTCATCGGCGGGCGGCACGCCATCCTGCGGGGCATCTTCGGCTCCATTGATGCGGACGTGATGCGCTACGCCGAGACCTACTTTCTGCTTTCGGCGCTGAGCTACCCCTTCATTGGCCTGTACAACGCCGGTGCGGCGCTGTTCCGGGCCCAGGGCAACAGCAAGATCAGTATGCTGTCCAGTCTGGTGATGAACGTGGTGAACATCGGCGGCAACGCGGTGCTGATCTACGGCTTCGGCATGGGGGTCATGGGCGCGGCGCTGGCAAGCCTTGTGTCCCGCGCCATTGCCTGCGCGGTGGTGCTGTATCTGCTGCAAAAGCCGGGCTGCGCCCTGCGGGTGGACAGCCTGCGGGCGATGGCTCCGAACGGCGGACTGATCCGGCGCATCCTGCGGGTGGGCATCCCCGCCGGTATCGAGAACGGCATGTTCCAGATCGGCAAGCTGTCGGTCTCCAGCCTGACCTCCACCCTTGGCACGGCAGCCATTGCCGCCAACGCGGTGGCCAATACCACCACCACTTTCCTGAACATCCCCGCCAACGCCGTGGGCATGGCTGCCCTGACCGTGGTGGGCCAGTGTCTGGGCGCGGGCGAAAAGGAGCAGGCGGTGTACTACTCCCGCCGCCTGATGCTGACCGCCTACTGCGGCGCGTGGGTGATGAACCTGTCGGCCTTCTTCTTTGCCAACCGGTTCGCGGTGTCTCTGTTCAACCTCTCGCCGGAGGCGCAGGCCATGGCGCTGGACATCATGGTGTGGTTCAACATCGTTTCCCTGTTCGTGTGGCCGTCCAGCTTTACCCTGCCCAACATCCTGCGCGCCGCCGGTGATGCCCGCTTTACCATGACCGTGAGCATCGTGTCCATGTGGGCGTTCCGGGTGGGCTTCTGCTATCTGGCAGTGCTCTGCTTCGGCGGCGGACTGCTGAGCATCTGGATGGGGATGTATCTGGACTGGGTGTTCCGTTCGCTGTGCTTCTACCTGCGCTTCCGCCGCGGCAGCTGGCTGGAGCAGAGTGTGATCTGATTTTTTAGCATCCACCCCTTTCCCGGTCTGTGAAAGACCGGCGAAGGGGTGGATTTTTTCTTTTTGCAGGAAACCGCCGCTCTGATTCGTATTATCAGCAGAAGAACGATGGTATTTTTTACAAGTTCCACAAATTATTTTTTCAGCACTTGACAAAGTTTTCACCTTTCGTTCTTGCAATCTTCATCGTTCGGGCGTATAATTTCTCAATGCTATCGAGTTCTGCTCTTCTGCAAAAGGAGGCTATTCTATGAAACGCAGCTGGCTTGCGCGCCACCCGGTCGGGTTCATGGCGCTGTATTCTATATTTTATCTTTCCGTTTTTCACTATCTGGAGTCAAATGTCCCCCTGCGCAGCATTCTGGTGCACTGCCGTCTGGACGATCTGATCCCCTTCTGCAAATATGCGGTGATCCCCTACTTTGCATGGTTCGTATGGATCCCCTTCACCCTGTTCTATCTGCTGTGGAAAGCCCCGCGTGAGGACTTCTGGCGGCTGTGCCTGCCGCTGTTCTCCGGCATGACCATTGCACTGGCGTGCTACGCGGTGCTGCCCACAGCGCTGGACCTGCGCCCCTACTGGGTGCCGGGCAGCGACATCTTTGCGCAGACCGTGCGCTTTTTGTACCGCACCGACACCGCCACCAACGTCTGTCCTTCCATCCATGTGTTCAACTCGGTAACGCTGCTGCTGGCGTACTACCGCAGCCATATCTTTGATGCACCGCGCCGCCGCTGGATGCGTCCCGCCGCCGCTGTGCTGTGCATTTCCATCGTCTGCTCCACCGTGCTGCTCAAGCAGCACAGCTGCATTGACGTAGCCTTGGGTGCGCTGCTGGCACTGGCGCTGGACAGCGCCTTTACCGCCGCCGAGCGCAGCCAGCTGCCGCAGGTGCGGAGAGCCTAAGAAAGAAAGAAAAAGCGACTCCTGTCAGCGCCTTTGGCGCTGGCAGGGGTCGTTTTTTCATTTCCTTTTTAAAACAGCCCCTCGGGCAGGCAGATATCCTGCTTGGGGACTTTTGTCCATGCAAAGTCCGGCACAAGGCTTTCCGGGGTGCGGGGTGCCGGCTCCGGCTGCAAGCCGTAAGCATATGCCAGCTTGCCGATGATCTCCGGGGCGGTATATTTTGCCCGCAGGTTTTCAAGGCTCTGGTCGCCGTCCCGCTTGGACAGCCGCCGCCCGTCCGCCGCCAGCAGCAGCGGGCAGTGGGCAAAGCGGGGCGGCTGCAGACCCAGCAGACGGTACAGGTACAGCTGCCGCGCCGTGGAGGATAGCAGGTCTGCCCCGCGCACCACCTCGGTGACGCCCATGCGGGCATCGTCCACCACCACTGCCAGCTGATAGGCAAACACGCCGTCTGCCCGGCGCAGGTAGAAATCGCCGCAGTCCCGCAGCAGGTTTTCGGTGTGGGTACCCATGCAGCCGTCCGTAAAGGTGATCTCCTCGTCCGGCACCATCAGGCGGTAGGCAGGGGCTTTCTTTTTGCGCTTTTCCGCAATTTCCTCCGGCGTCAGCCCCCGGCAGGTGCCCGGGTAGATGACGTTGCCATCCGAGGTATGGGGTGCGCTGGCGGCGTGCAGCTGGGAGCGGGAGCAGAAGCAGGGGTACACCAGCCCCCTCTGCTCCAGTTTGCGGTAGCTTTCGGTATAGATGTCCCCACACTCGCTCTGGTAATAGGGTGCGTGTGCGCCGCCGGTGCTGCCGCCCTCGTCCCATGTAAGCCCCAGCCACGCAAGGTCCTGCTCCAGCAAGTCGGCGTAGACGCGGGGACAGCGCTCGGCGTCCAGATCCTCGATGCGCAGCACGATGCGCCCGCCCTGACTTTTTGCGCTGAGCCACGCCAGCAGGCTGCACGCCAGATTGCCCAGATGCAGCCGTCCGCTGGGGCTGGGCGCAAAGCGCCCGGTGACCGGGCGGCTGGTGGGGACAGGGGCTTTGTTTTGCATGGGTGTGCTTCCTTTCGCTTTTACTGGTTTTTTCTCATTATAAGCCCTTGCTGTGCAAAGGTCAATGCGCATAAAAAAGCCGCCGCAGGCGGCAATGCCTGCGGCGGCTGTAAGGTCGGCTGCTCAGTGCAGTTCCGGCCAGTAGCCCTTGTTGGCTTCGATCATATCGTCCAGAATAGCCTTGGCAACGCTCATGCTGGGCACAGTCTTGTTCAGGGTGAAGGCCTGCAGCACCTTCTCGTAGCTGCCTTCCACGCAGCCCTCTACCAGCAGCTTTTCGCTGTTGAGCTGCTGCATCATCAGGCCCTGCTGGAACAGCGGGATGTTGTCCCGGGCAATGACCTCCGGGCCGTTTTTGCCGATGTAGGCGGGCAGCTCCACCATTGCGTCATAGGGCATATTGGGGATAGCGCCGCGGTTCTCGGTGATGATGAGGAAGCGTGCCTTGGTGTCGTTCTTCAGCGCAGCGGACAGATCTGCGATCCAGTCGCCGTGGCTGCCGGCATAGAAGGTGTTGGCGTCCACTTCGCCGGTCTTGAGGTAGTGGTCGATGCCGTCGAACAGGTTCTTTTCGCGGGTCTCCTCCACCTCGTTGGCGCGGGTGTGGTTCGGGTCCGAGTGCTCCACGAACTCCTTGGCCTGCAGATAGTAGTTCAGGTAGGTGTTGGGCAGGTACTCCGGGAAGTTTTCCATGATCTCGTACTCGCCCTTCCACACATAGTACCAGCTGCCCTTGGTGTGGCGGTTCTGGTTGCTGGAGGAAGTCAGCGCACCCATGCCCTTGAGGTAGCTTTCCGGCAGAAGGATCTTGTTCTCCTTGATGTAGGCGCGCAGCTTGGGCATCAGGTCCTCGCCGTGGTACTGGATGGAGGTGAACCAGCCGAAGTGGTTCAGGCCAAAGTAATCGTAGACGATCTCCTTCTTGTTCTGGATGCCCATGGCAGCTGCCACCACGTCAATGATGGCGATGGGCATATCGCAGATGTTGATGATCCGTGCCTTCGGGCGCAGCTTGCGGCAGGCTTCGGATACGATGGCGGCGGGGTTGGAGTAGTTCAGGATCCAGTAGTCTTTCTTGGCATACTTTTCCACGTCGTCGATCAGCTTGATCATGGGGAAGATGGTGCGCATTCCGTAGGCCATGCCGCCGCAGCCGCAGGTCTCCTGTCCCACGCAGCCGTGGCGCAGAGGGATCTTTTCGTCCTGCTCCCGCATGGCGTAGCCGCCTACGCGCATCTGGGCAAACACAAAAGAGGTATCCGTGTAAGCCTGCTGCACATCGGTGGTGACCACCAGCTTGATGTCGGTATTCAGCTCCTTGTGCAGGACCCAGTCCACCACAACGGCAACCTTGTCCTGCCGCTCCTTGTTGATGTCGAACAGACGGATCTCGTCCACTTCCAGTTCTTCCCGGCGCAGGGCGATGGATTTGACGATACCGGCGGTAAAAGTGCTACCGCCGCCAGCAATGGTAATGACCATAGTTAAACGCTCCTTTTTTGTATTTTCAGGTTAGCCCGGCGCAGTCCGCCGGGGCGCGGAAAAGCGGTTTACTGGTTTTCCAGCTGTGCTTCCACAGCACGCTTGATATCGGCTACCTGCAGACCGTAAACGATCTGGATATCGGTACCCTTTTTCACGATGCCGCTGTTCGGCAGTTTGTTGATGGCAGCTTCGTCCAGCTTTGCGGGGTCCTTGATGTTTACCCGCAGACGGGTGAAGCAGTTGTCCACCGACAGGATATTCTCCTTGCCGCCCAGACCGTCGATGACGCACTGCACCTCGGCGGCGTTCTTCACGCTTGCTTTCTTGGCGGGTGCATCGCTCCCCGCGGTCTCGGTGCTCACCTCTTCCCGGCCGGGGGTGTGCAGGTTGAAGGCCTTGATCAGCAGGGTGAACACCACAAAGTACACTGCGATCTGGCACAGCGCCAGCAGGTACAGGGTGGGATAGTTGGTCTTATCTGCACCGGCGGAAAGGTTCATCAGAATCGAGCCGAGGAGGTTGGTGGTAAAGCCGGTGACATGGAAGATGTGCAGCAGCACGATGAACAGGCCGGAGATGCAGGCGTGTGCCACCCACAGGATGGGGGCAGAGAAGCAGAACATGAAGTCCAGCGGCTCGGTGATGGAGGCCAGAGAAGCGGTAAATGCCAGCGGCACCAGAACGGCAGCGGTCTTTTTGCGGTTCTCCTTGCGGGCGCAGAAGATGAAGGCCGCCACGATGCCAAAGTAGCCGAAGGTCTTGGTGAAGCCGGTGTACATCCACACGATGCCGTCCGAGAAGGGCAGACCCATGCTGTACTCCATCATCATGACGATGTAGGAGCCGGTGTAGGTGGCATCGCCCACGGTCAGGCTGTTGCCCAGTGCAGAGAACTGGAAGGGGGTGTAGATGAGGTGGTGCAGGCCGGTGGGGATGAGGAAGCGCTCCAAGAAACCGTACAGGAACAGGCCGAAGTTGCCGGAGGTGGCGATCAGATCGGTCAGTGCGCTGATGACGTTCTGCACCGGCGGCCAGAAGAAGCAGGAGCCAAAGCCGAACAGGATGGAAAAGACCACCATGCAGGTAAAGGACCAGCGGTTGCCGGAGTAGATCTGGGTGATGATGCCCTTGAACTGCTTTTCACAGGTGCGGTTGTACACCCAGCCGCAGACAAGACCCAGCAGGATGCCGCCGAACACGCCCATATCCACCGTCTGGATGCCGAACACGGTGGACTGACCGGTGCCGTACAGACCCACCATCGGGTCAGCCTCGGCCAGCATGCCCAGCTGGGTCAGGGTGACATTGCCGGCGGTCAGGTACATAAAGTAGCTCATCAGGCCGATGATGGCAGCCTGCTGCTTGTTCTTTTTGGCCAGCGCCGCTGCGATGCCCACGCAGAACATCAGGCTGAGGTTGTTGATGATGACCATGATGCAGTTGTAGATCAGCTGTCCCAGCAGCTTGATGGGGGTCCACTGCAGAACGGGGATCATCGCGCTAAGGCTTGTGCTGGTAAGCAATGCGCCCAGCACAAGGATCAGGCCTGCTGCCGAGATATACGACAGCGGTGAGAGCATGGCTTTGGAGAACTTTTCCAAGCCATTCATGACTTTTTCTTTCATCGTGTGATACTCCTCACTTTTTGACTTGACTGTTTTGGGGGATGATTTCTATTCCGCAGGGCTTCCGGACGCCCTGTTGAAGCATTTTATCCTACGATCTTGGTCAGGTGGATGAGCAGATAGACCTGCTCCTGATGATCCAGCTCGTAATCAAATTCCTGCCGCAGATAGGCATTGATGCGCTGTAAGCACACCTCGTTGCGGCTGTCGCGCTGCAAAAGCACCGTGTACATGGACTCCAGCCCGGCGTCCTGCCAAGGAGTGTGCCGCAGGATGCGCGCCGCCAGAAACTTGAGGTGTACGGTCAGGCGGGTGGTCTCAAGGCTTTCTTCCTCAAAGGTGCAGTGATAGGTATCGCAGATGATCTCCTTGACCGCCTTGACGAACTTTACGGTATCATAGGCCAGCGCGCCGTCCGCCGCACCGGCTACCAGATGCAGGGCAATGTAGCCCGCTTCGTCCTCCGGCAGCTGTACGCCGCAGAACTGCCGGACAAGTTCCAGCGCCCTTTGCCCCACTGCGTACTCCTTCGGGTACAGCATCCGGGTCTCCGAGAGCATGAGGTTGGGCAGAAAAGTGCCCTTTTCCACACGTTCCAGCGCAAAGCTGATGTGGTCCACCAGCGAGATGGTGCTTTTGCTGCTGAGCAGGATGCCCTGCTCCTCTGCCGCCAGCGAGATGCGCTCGGCGGCCTGCATCACCTGCGGGGTGACGTTATCCAGCATCTTGAGGAACTTGGTCTGCAGCTCGTTCTGCACATAGTACACCTTGGAAACGCGGCTTTTGTCGATCACGTCCCCCGGGCGGCGGCCAAACCCAAGCCCGTTGCCCACGAGAATGGCTTCCCTGCCGTCCGGCATGACCACCGACACCGCATTGTTATTGAATACCTTTACAGCCTGCATCGCCGCACTCCTCCGCTTCCATGCCGCAGCTTTTATAAAAAGAAAAAGGGCACAAGAACCAAAGGGATGCCGTTGCCGCCTTCCCTCTGATGCTCATGCCTGATCGAACAGTTACACGCACTGATAAATTCACTTGTCTGCTTTTGATTATACGAGCCAGCGCAGAGAATGTCAATGCGTGGAACTGCCCGAAATTCAAGCTGCATTTTTGTATATCCTGCACAGGTGCTGCTTGAAATTCGTCCTGCGCAGAACGATTGACAACGCCGTGCGCAGAACGTATACTTAGGGTGTAGATCCCGCTTTGCTCCGGCGGCTTGCCGGAGCACCAGTTACGGAGGTTTTTCTTATGACATCGAAATATATCCGTCCCCTTGCGCTGCTGCTGTGCGCCGCTTTACTGGGCTGTCTGCTGGCAGCCTGCGGCGGGGCTGCCGACAGCCCCGCATCCAGCGCTGCGCCCGCCTCGGACAGCGCATCCGCTTCCGGCAGCAGTGAGCTGCCCTCCTCCACCACAGAAGCCAACACCGGAGAGCTGAACCCCGGCAACTTTGACGAGAACTCGGTGTTCTCCATCACCGGCACATCCAACGCCTTTGCGCCCTGTCTGGGCTGGGGGCCGGGGGTATCCGGCTGCTCCTTGAAATCGGTCATCGCGGCGGCATCGCTGCTGCACTGGGCCGAGGACGCACGGATGTCCAGCCGCTCCCCGGAAGCCATTCAGGAAGCCTTTTACAGCTGGTACGACGGCCTGACCGACAACCAGCAGGAGGGCTTTGCCGAAGCATGGCCGCTGATCAAGGACGCCGCGCTGGATCTGCTCAGCGATAAGGACAGCATGACCGGCCGCATCACGGACGCAGGGCTGGACGCTGACACCCTGCCCGGCTGCACCCTGAAAAACTGGCAGGCGCTGCAAAGCGTGCTGGACGGCATCGTGCCGGAGACGAACGGCGAAGCTTAATAAAACAAAAAAGCATCTGCAACCATCGCTTCTGAATTTCAGAATCAGCGATTTTGTTGCAGATGCTTTTTCTTTAGCGGGCTCGCCCTCTCAGTCAAATCCTACGGATTTGCCAGCTCCCCCAAAGTGGGAGCCCTTGGCAGTCCACGCAAACTTCATCTCTTTGCCAAGGCCTCTCCCTTTGGGAGAGGTGGATTTGCGAAGATCGGAAGAGCACACGTCTGAAC
>OLAT01000062.1_pt1 | contig 26735 bp, 12 predicted proteins | sample 1607701 | NCBI WGS metagenome assembly OLAT01 (sample SAMN02674693, study PRJEB24791) | human gut metagenome, SKBSTL018 | isolation source: stool | host: Homo sapiens | place: USA
TACTTCTTCGTGACTGGAGTTCAGACGTGTGCTCTTCCGATCTGAGGATTTCTGGGTGAAAGCGGAGAAACTGCTGTACACAGCACTGATTGCCTTCATCTGGTATGAGGGTGATGAAGAGGAGAAGAATCTGAATACTCTTCTGGATCTTCTGAATGAAAGTGAAACCCGTGAAGAGGATGAAACTTACCAGAACCCGGTAGATATGATGTTCCAGGAACTGGAAGAAAGAGATCCGCAGCACTTTGCGGTCAGACAGTATAAAAAATACAAAATGGCGGCTGGCAAAACGGCGAAGTCGATTTTGATTTCCTGTGGTGCCAGACTTGCCCCATTTGATATCGCAGAGCTTCGTGAGATCATGTCTTACGATGAAATGGAACTGGATAAGATCGGAGACAGGAAAACAGCCTTGTTTCTGATTATGTCCGATACGGATACCACATTCAACTTTGTGATTGCGATGCTGCAGTCACAGCTTTTCAATCTGCTTTGCGACAAGGCAGATGATGAATATGGCGGCAGACTTCCGGTGCATGTGCGTGTCATCGCTGATGAGTTTGCCAACATCGGACAAATTCCTCAGTTTGACAAGCTGATCGCAACCATCCGAAGCAGGGAAATCTCTGCTTCTATTATTTTGCAGTCACAGAGCCAGTTAAAGGCAATGTATAAGGATAGTGCAGATACCATTCTGGGCAACTGTGATACGACTTTATTCCTTGGTGGGAAAGAGAAGACCACATTAAAGGAAATGAGTGAGCTTCTGGGTAAGGAAACCATTGACCTGTATAACACTTCGGAGACAAGAAGCAATCAGAAATCTTTTGGACTGAATTATCAGAAACTGGGGAAACAGTTGATGACAGAGGACGAGATTGCAGTCATGGATGGAGGAAAATGTATCCTGCAGATCCGTGGTGCCAGACCATTTTTCTCAGACAAATATGATATTACGAAACACAAAAACTATCGGCTTCTTGCAGATGAAAACGAGAAGAACCGATACAAGGTTGAGAAAGAGTTAAATCCGCAGTACACACCGAAATCTGAAGAAGAGGTGGAAGTAATTCAAGTAGATCTGTCGGAGTAACCTTGGGAATGAACGAAAAATAATAAGGAAAGGAATAACTGACATTAGGTGCGCCGGCTTTTTAGTCGGTGTTTTTTCATTCCCGTAAACACCTGAAAAAAGTCAGTTTTGGTGAATGTATATGGCATTTTTTAGCAGTGCAATTACAACTTTAAAAACTCTTGTAGTCGCAATCGGTGCAGGTCTTGGCGTGTGGGGTGTCGTAAACCTTCTGGAAGGATATGGGAATGACAATCCCGGCGCTAAGAGCCAGGGCATCAAACAGCTGATGGCTGGTGCCGGAATCATGCTGCTGGGAACTACCCTGATTCCACAGCTGGCAACATTGTTCTCTTAAGAGGAGTGGTAGATGAACACCATCATTGAGAGAATTACGGAAGCGATAAAGGATATCCTGATCGGGCTTATCAAGTCATGTTTGGATAACATGTTCACGTCTGTCAATGAGCAGGTGGGAACCATAGCCGGGCAGGTGGGACAGACACCGCAGGGATGGAATGCAGGGATCTTTAATCTGATCCAGAACATTTCCCAGACAGTAATTGTCCCCATTGCGGGACTGATCATCACCTTTGTCTTGTGCTATGAGCTGATTACGATGGTAACGCAGAAAAACAATTTCCATGAATTTGAGACTTACAACATTTTCCTCTGGATTTTCAAGGCGTATGTAGCCATTTATTTGGTGACAAATACGTTCAATATCACGATGGCGGTCTTTGATGTTGGCCAGCATGTGGTCAACAATGCCGCCGGGGTGATATCAGGAAACACTGCGGTGGATGCAACAGAAGCAATTTCACGGATTGTGGATGCCCTGGAGGATATGGAGTTAGGGGATTTGTTCCTGCTATCCATGGAAACGATGTTGATCAGTGTTACCATGCACATTCTGTCAATTATCATTACGGTAATCTTGTACGGAAGAATGATAGAAATTTACCTTTATACTTCCATAGCACCAATTCCGTTTGCCACCATGACCAATAAGGAATGGGGCAATATCGGAAACAACTATTTAAAAGGCTTGTTCGCACTGGCATTTCAGGGATTCTTCATGATGGTCTGTGTGGGAATTTATGCAGTTTTAGTAAATGCAATGACCATATCCAGTGACCTTCATGCAGCAATGTTTTCAGTAGCGGCTTATACCGTGATTCTTGCATTTTCATTATTCAAGACCGGAAGCCTTAGCAAATCAATATTCAATGCCCACTAACGGGCAGGAAAGGAGCGCATACCATGGCGTATGTACCAGTACCAAAAGACCTTACCAAGGTCAAAACAAAAGTAGCGTTAAATCTGACAAAGCGGCAGTTGATTTTCTTTTCACTTGCCGCAGTTGTGGGAATTCCGTTTTATCTGTTCATGAGAAAACCAATCGGTTCCAGTATCGCAGCCATCCTGATGGTAACGATCATGCTTCCGTTTTTCTTCATGGCGATGTATGAAAAAGACGGGCTTCCCTTTGAAAAAGTGGTGGCAAATATCATTCGACAGAAGTTTATATGTCCAGCGGTAAGACCATATAAGACAGAAAATTTTTATCAGGAGATTTCCACCCTTGTAAAAAAGGAGGGTGTGCCGGATGGCAAAAAAGACAAAGCAGGAGGCTCAGCAGGAGCGTCTGTCCCTGGCGGAAAAAAGAAACCGTCAGGAAAGAAGAAACAAAAAAAGCAGAAAAGAAAGAGAACAGGAAAAGCGTAGGAAGAAGCAGGAACGGGATCGTAGGAAACAGAAAAACATTCCTACAACTGCACAGCAGAGTATTCCGTATATTCGGATGCTGCAGGATGGTATCTGCCAGGTGACAAAGACCTTTTTCTCTAAGACAATTCAGTTTTATGACATCAATTATCAGCTGGCTTTAAATGAGGATAAGACCACGATATTTGAGAATTACTGTGATTTTTTAAATTACTTTGATTCTTCCATCAGTGTGCAGCTGTCCTTTATCAATCAGCAGGTGGATGTGGCTGAATTTGAGAAAAGTATTGATATTCCGGATCAGAACGATGACTTCAATGCCATTCGTGAGGAGTACCGGACCATGTTAAAAAATCAGCTTTCCAAGGGAAACAATGGTCTGGTGAAAACCAAGTATATCACTTTTGGAATCGAAGCAGAAAGCCTGAAGGTGGCAAGACCAAGGCTTGAAAGGATTGAAGCCGATATCCTGAACAACTTTAAAGTTCTGGGAGCACAGGCACATTCCTTAAATGGTCTGGAGCGACTGGAGATTCTGTATCATGTGTTCAACCAGGATCGGATTGAACCATTTAAGTTCCAGTACAAGATGCTGCCGGAAACAGGATTAAAGACCAAAGACTTTATTGCACCAACTTCCTTTAACTTTTCCAAGAATCAGACATTTCTGATGGGAAAGACCATGGGAAGCGTGAGTTATCTGCAGATCCTGGCACCGGAGCTTACAGACCGGATGCTTGCAGATTTCCTGGATGTGGATGACAGCATCAATGTCAATATTCATATCCAGTCCATTGACCAGAGTTCTGCGATCAAGATGATCAAGAGCAAGATTTCAGATTTGGATAAGATGAAGATTGAAGAGCAGAAGCGGGCGGTACGTTCCGGGTATGACATGGATGTGCTTCCATCGGATCTTGTGACCTACGGGGAAGAAGCAAAGAATCTGCTGGAAGATTTACAGTCCAGAAATGAGCGTATGTTTCTTGTGACAGTGTTGGTGATGAATACCGCAAAGAAGCGTCAGAAGCTGGATAACAATATCTTCCAGGTACAGGGTATCGCACAAAAATACAACTGTTCCTTAAAACAGCTGGACTATCAGCAGGAAGCAGCATTGATGTCCTGTATTCCACTGGGAGTCAATCGAATTGAGATTCAGAGAGGGCTTACCACATCGGCAACAGCGATCTTTGTGCCATTTACGACACAGGAACTGTTCCAGGAAGGGGAAGCTCTTTATTATGGATTGAATGCATTATCCAACAACATGATTATGGTTGACCGGAAGCGTCTGAAGAACCCGAATGGACTGATTCTTGGTACACCTGGTTCCGGTAAATCCTTCTCAGCAAAAAGAGAAATTACGAACTGTTTCCTGATTACGGAGGACGATATTATTATTTGTGATCCAGAAGCCGAGTATTATCCACTGGTGCAGGCACTGCACGGACAGGTCATCCGGATTTCACCGGTATCAGACCAGTATATCAATCCGATGGATCTGAACCTGAATTATTCAGAGGAAGATAATCCGCTGTCCTTAAAGGCAGATTTTATTCTGTCCCTGTGTGAACTGATTGTCGGTGGAAAGAATGGACTGGAACCGGTAGAAAAGACGATCATTGACCGTTGTGTGCGGCTGGTCTATCAGGAATATCTCGCTGATCCGGTGCCAGAGAAGATGCCGATACTGGAGGATTTATATAATCTGTTGCGGAAACAGGAAGAGCCGGAAGCACAGCGTCTGGCAACTTCATTGGAGATTTACGTTACAGGTTCCCTAAATGTATTTAATCATCGCACAAATGTGGACATCAACAACCGTATCGTATGTTTTGATATCAAGGAGCTTGGAAAACAGCTGAAGAAGATCGGGATGCTGATTGTGCAGGACCAGGTATGGAACCGAGTGACGATCAACCGTTCCGCTCATAAATCCACCCGTTACTATGTGGATGAATTCCATCTTCTCTTAAAAGAAGAACAGACAGCAGCCTACAGCGTGGAAATCTGGAAGCGATTCCGTAAATGGGGCGGTATTCCGACAGGAATTACCCAGAACATTAAGGATCTTTTAGCTTCCAGGGAAATCGAGAATATTTTTGAAAACTCTGATTTTATCTATATGCTCAACCAGGCATCCGGTGACAGGCAGATTCTGGCTAAACAGTTGAATATTTCACCAACCCAGCTGTCTTATGTAACCAACAGTAATGAGGGTGAAGGACTTCTGTTCTATGGAAATGTGATTATTCCGTTTGTAGACAGATTCCCGAAGAATTCCCTTTATAAGATTATGACAACCCGCCCGGAGGAAACAGCCGAAGCAGGGTAATACAGGAGGAGTAAAACAATGTTACAGGTAATTTCATATGGATTGACATTTTGTGGCGGTGCTGTATTTGGCATCGCTTTTCTCTGTTTATTACAGGCAGGGAAAGGGTATCCGAAGAAGGAGGAGTAATCAGTGGCAGAACAGAGAATGAAAGTCAGGGATAAGAAAGTCCAGAAAATGACCAAGGATGGTCTGGTGGAAGAAAACCTGACGGATAAATCTTCTGTTCGTGTCAGTAACCGTGCCAGTGATGTGCAGATGGGAGGAAAACAGGGGGAAAAAGAAGTAAGCCTTGTGGATAAGTCTTCCCGCCAGTCTGAACGGAGTGGGAAAAATATTCGTCCCTCTGTGCAAAAATCCAGAGATGCACCGGAACTGATACGGACAGAGAAGCAAAGTGAGGATTTTGGACAGTGTAGTAAACAGCAAAATAGAAAAAGAATCCGTGCTGAAGTCGGAAAAGAATCCAGACTTGCAGAAAAATCCGAAGCCGGACAGTCAGGGAGACTGAAAGAAAAACGTGCTGATCTATCAGAAAACAGAGGAGACAGCCGGAGAAATCAGACAGGTGGCAGCAAAAAGCCAAAACAAAAACAGCGTTTGAAGTTTGCTTATGAGGAAACTGGTGCTTCTGTGAAAAATGATAAAGATATGGAGAAATTGAACCAGATGGATACGGATGGAGTCAATTTCCGACATCAGAAACAGAAGGAAAAAGCCAAAAAGTTTTCTTATGAGGAAGCAAAAAAGAAGAAGGAAGCAAAGCAGCATTCCAAGAAGGCACAGGTCTATCAGGCAAATGATGGAGAAGCTCCTGGAAAGAAGAAATCCCGCTTGAAGTTTGGCGAAGGGGAATCTGTGAAAACAGAAAAAACTTCTGTTGTCAAGAAAGCAGGAAGTGCAACTTCCGCAGCATTGCACCGTGAGATCAGCAAAAATGAAGACGATAATGCGGCGGTAGAAGGTGCCCATAAGTTAGAAGAAAGCGGCGAAGGTGTTTACCGGCTGGAACAGAGAAGTGCCAGACGCAGGAAACAGAGGGCATCCAGAAAAAGAAGCAGACTTGAAAGACAGGAAGAGAAACAGACACAGGCTGCAGCCCGTCAGGAGCAGAAGAAACTGAAAAAACAGATTCAGAAGCAACAGATCAAACGGGATTATGCCAAAGCGAAGCGAAGTGAACAGACAGTAGGAACAGCTACAAAAGGTACGATTGATTATATCAAGAAGATTGGCGGCAAAGTCACCAACTTCTTTAAAGAAAACCGGAAGGTGTATATCAGTGTAGCAGTTCTGATCGGATTGATGTTTCTGATCATAACGAATGTCACGTCTTGCTCTGCAGTGTTTTTACAAAATGTGATCACTTATACCGGAACCAGTTATCTGTCATCGGATCAGGCAATCCGGGAAGCGGAACTGTATTACACACAGCTGGAAGCTAATCTGCAGGAGTGGATCAACAATATGGAATCTGAAGAACCAGGACATGAGGAATACCGATATAACATCGGACCTATTGAGCATGATCCGTTTATCCTGATCAGTTATCTGTCTGCAAAGTATGAAGAATTTACTTTTGAACAGGTCAAGCCGGAGCTGGACGCCTTGTTTGCAGAGCAATATCATTTAACTACTGAAGCAGTCAATGAGACTGTAACGGAGACAGCAACAGTAAGAGTTGGAGAATCTTTGGGACAGGTTGTGACCAGTGGATATTGTAACTGTCCAATCTGTTGTGGTATTTGGAGCGGAGGACCGACTGCCAGTGGAGCATATCCAACTGCCAATCATACCTTAGCGGTAGATGCTTCCAATCCGTTTGTACCAATGGGAACAAAGGTAGTTATGAATGGTGTCGAATATACCGTAGAAGATACCGGAGCTTTCGCAAGATACGGTGTACAGTTTGATGTCTATTATGACAGTCATGCGGCAGCATCTGCACATGGACATCAGACATGGGAATGTTATCTGGCAGATGATAATGGAAGCAATGAAGTGGAAGTGACCAGGACAAGAGATGTAGATGTGCTGAATGTCACCTTAAATAGTGGAAACCTGATGTCAATCTGTCAGGACAGGCTTGGATTCTTCCAGAAAGAACTGTTCAGTGCCTACAACGATACAAAAGGCAACTTGCAGATGTTTGCAACACCGGTTGATTTTAACTGGTATTCCAGTGTGACCAGCTATTATGGATATCGGATTCATCCAATTTCAGGAGCAAATCAGTTACACAATGGTATGGATATCGGAGCACCGGAAGGGACAAAAGTAATGGCAGGGCTGACCGGAACAGTTACAACTTCTGCTTATAACGACAGCTATGGCAATTATGTTGTGATCAAGGACAGTAAAGGCTATGAACTGCGGTATGCACATTTAAGCAGCCGGAGTGTATCTGCAGGAGCATCCGTCACGAAAGGTGATGAGATAGGTCTTGTAGGAAATACTGGAAATTCTACAGGAAGCCATCTTCACATTGAACTTCTGAAAAATGGAGAGCGGTTAAACCCGATCTTTTATCTGGAAACAGGAGAAGGGGCAGGCTTTGGCGGCAATGAATATACCAGTGAGGCAGCACAGCGTTTGTTAAATGAAGCAGCGAAATATCTTGGAACACCGTATGTATGGGGCGGATACTCTCCTAGTGGATTTGACTGTTCTGGATTTGTAAGTTACTGCCTAGTTCATTCTGGGGTTAGAAACACCGGAAGGTTGACAGCACAGGGATTGTACAACATTTGTACACCTGTATCGCAGTCAGATGCACAGCCGGGAGATTTGATCTTCTTTACAGGAACCTACGATGCAGGAGAACCAGTAACGCATATCGGAATCTATGTGGGCAATGGTCAGATGATCCATTGTGGGCATCCGGTTCAGTACACGTCCATCAACTCTCCATACTGGCAGAGCCATTTCTATGGATTCGGGCGATGGTAAGGAAAAGGGCGGTATAACAGCCGCCCGGAAAGGAGAAGAGATGAAAAGTCTTGAAAAAGCAACGGCAGATTATGAGAAAGCCAAGGAAAAAATGGAAGCATCCAAAGCCAGATATGAAGCAGATTTAAAGCGGTTCAAGGCTGCGGAGATTGCAAAAACAGAAGCAGAAAATCTGGAAATTGTAAGAATTATCCGTGCAATGGATATGAGTATTCCGGAATTGGAAGCTTTTAAAAAGAAAATGAAAAATGAGTTGCCCGGCAGGGTAGAAATACAGAAGGAGGAAATAAAAGCCGATGATGAATCTGGAAAAAATGAAACAGAAGAAGAGAACAAATACTAAAAGCAGGGTAAAAAAGAGTCTGCTTGCAGCAACGACATTTCTTTGCCTGACAACACCTTTGCTCCAGACACAGACTGCTTATGCAGCTGAGAATACCACGCCTGCAATCACGATTGAGAAACCGGATGGATGGAAACAGGGAGAAACAACCATTGCTGTTACGGTAGATGCCAGCCATATGCCGGAAGGTTTCTCAATAGCAAAGATTGAAGCAAAAGCAGGAAAAGATGGAAGCTGGCAGGATGTAACTGGAAGCGGAAGTATCACGATCACAGGAAATCAGACAGTGTATGTGCGTGTGACAGATGGTGAGGGGAAGGTCTATGAGCAGAATCGCTCTATTAAGTGTTATGACACGGAAAAGCCGACACTCTCTGCTTCCCTGACAGATGGTGTGCTGACGATTCAGGGGAATGATACAGTATCCGGGATTACTGCAGTAACAGTTAATGGCACCACTTATACAGATCTGAAGGATGGAATGCTGAGAGTGCAACTGACACAGAAAGATTTTACTACAAAACAGATTGAGATTACGGTAACAGACGGTGCCGGAAATACTTCTGAAAAGTATGTGTTGCAGAATCCTTATTATGAATGGGCAAAGAAGCAGGCAGAGAAACAGAAAACCTCCAGTGACAGCAATGGTGCAATGGCAACTACGACCAGTGCAGATGCAACGGGAACTGAAAAAACAACGACTTCTCCGCTTCCGCAGGATGCACAAGCTTCTGAGCCAACAGATGCAAAAGGAACTGTGGATGATCGGACAGTGACAGGTATTGAGGAACAGCTTAATAAAGAAGGCGAGACAGCAGATTCTGTTACTAAAACAGCTACGGAAGGCACAAAAGAGTTTTATACCATTTCAACTAAGAGTGGTAAGATTTTTTATCTGATCATCGACAATTCAAAATCTCAGGATAATGTGTATTTCCTTACAGAAGTCAGCGAGAAAGATCTGATGAACTTCACACTTTCTGATTCCGTGACACTTCCGGAAGTAGATACTGTTTATGCAGAACCAGAGAAACAGGCTGAAGAAGAAAAGCCGGAAACAACTGAGACAGCTGAGAAAGATAAGGTAGAGGATGAAATCCAGATGCCAGAAGATAAAAGTCCATTTGGAACGTATCTTCTGATTGCACTGGTTGCAGTAGGAGCTGCGGCAGGAGGATATTACTTCAAAGTCTATAAACCAAAGCATGAATATGATGACGAGGATGAGATGGAAGAGGATGAAGATGAATCCGAAGATTCAGAATCTGAAAAGCGGGAAGTAGACGATGCAGATGAGCAGGAAGAAAGTATAGAACCAGAAATCCTGAGAGACGAGGATTTTGATGATGCTGTGCTGGAAGATGAAGAAGAGGAGCAGGAGTAAATGAAATTAGTGATTGCAGAAAAGCCATCGGTTGCGATGGCACTGGCTTCCGTGCTTGGAGCCAGAACAAGAAAAGATGGCTACGTGGAGGGAAACGGTTATATCGTTTCCTGGTGCGTAGGACATCTGGTTGGATTATGCGATGCATCGGAATACGATGAAAAATATAAAAAATGGAGATATGAAGATCTGCCGATTGTGCCGGAATGTTGGAAACACAGGGTATTGGAAGGCACGAAAAAGCAGTTTGGAATCTTGAAAAAACTGATGCGAGATTCCAAAGTAGATGAAGTAATCTGTGCTACAGATGCCGGGCGGGAAGGAGAACTAATCTTCCGTCTGGTGTATGAGCAGGCAGGATGCAAAAAGCCGATGAAGCGGCTCTGGATCTCTTCTATGGAAGAACAGGCAATTAAAGATGGATTTGCGTCATTAAAAGACGGTTCGTGTTATGACAGTCTCTATCAGTCAGCACTTTGCAGGGCAAAGGCAGACTGGCTGGTGGGAATCAATGCGAGCCGTCTTTTTTCTGTTCTGTATAACCAGAATCTGAAAGTTGGAAGAGTACAGACACCAACACTTGCCATGATCGTGGATCGAAATCAGAAGATCAAGGAATTTACCAAAGAAAAATATTATATGGCTCATATCAAGTTTGACGAGATGGATGCGGTCACAGAGCATTTTCAGAAAAAAGAAGATGCAGATAGAGTGGCTGCGGACTGTATGGAGCGTATGTGCGAAGTGGAAAAGGATGATGTGAAAGAAAAAACGGTCCGTCCTCCGAAGCTCTATGATTTGACCACTCTGCAGAGGGAAGCAAACAGAATGTTTGGTTATACCGCACAGCAGACATTGGATGCCGTGCAGGAGATGTATGAGCAGAAGCTGGTCACTTATCCGAGAACAGACAGCCAGTATCTGACAGATGAGATGGGAGAAAGCACAGAAACTCTGATTCAGATGTTACTTGGGAAAATGCCTTATGCTGAAGGTCTGGAATATCACCCAGACGTGAGTAAGGTATTAAATTCAAAGAAAGTATCCGATCACCATGCGATTATCCCAACCATGGAAGTAGCCAAAGCAGATATTGGTGAACTGAAAGAACGAAACCGCAAGATTTTGTATCTGATCAGTGCCAGGGTACTGACAGCAACTGCAGATCCTTATATTTATGAAAGCCATAAATGCCAGATCACCTGCAATTATCATACGTTTTATCTCACAGCAAAGAAAACAAAGCAGGAAGGATTCAAGGCGATCGAAAATAAATTGAAACAGTTCTTTGGCGTAAAGATTGAGAAAGAAGAGCCGGAGCTGGATATCTGGGCAGGCAAGCATTATGGTCCCTGTGATTCTTTGGTATCGGAGCATTTCACACAGCCACCGAAACAGTACACAGAAGATACCCTGCTTTCTGCGATGGAACGTGCAGGGAATGAAGAACTGACCGAAGATACAGAAAAGAAAGGACTTGGTACTCCGGCAACAAGGGCAGCAATCATTGAAAAACTGATTCAGTCTGGCTTTGTGAAAAGGGAAAAGAAAAATCTGGTGCCGACAGATGATGGTAATGTATTGATTACAGTTCTGCCAGATGAGATTAAATCTCCGAAGATGACCGCAGAGTGGGAAATGGCATTGAATCACATTGCCCAGAATACAGAGACAGCAGATGAATTCCTAAATGGGATTACAGAACTGATGCAGGAACTGGTTGCCAGGTATCAGGGAATTTCAGAAGAAAAGAAAAATCAGTTTCAGGGAAAGGCAAAAGGAGAAGTCATTGGCAAATGTCCCCGATGTGGAGCAGATGTCCAGGAAGGGAAAGTAAACTTTTACTGTTCTGACCGGAACTGTACTTTTACCTTATGGAAGAATGATAAATTCCTTGCGAGTCAGGGAAAAAAGATGGATAAGACGGCAGCAAAGAAGTTCCTGTCTAAAGGAAAAATCCATTATAAGGATCTGGTATCAAGAAAAACAGGGAGACAGTACGAAGCAACTGTGGAGATGGTTGATCCCGGAGAGGGAAATGTACAGTTCAATCTGATTTTTCCACAACGATAAGTAGTGTATTGCAGGCAGTCTAAGGACTGTCTGTTTTAATACAAATATATGAAAGAGAGGACCTTAGCATGAAGAAAAAAGGTAATTTTAGAAAAGTAGTATCTGGCTTGCTGGCAGGCATGACAATGCTTAGTACAGTGCTATCTCCGATGACGGCATATGCAGCGGAGATCCAGCCAGAGGAGAAACCTCCACTTTATGAGGAAGTGAAAGACCTTCTGGATGAAGATGAGGTGGTGACTGCCAAAGATTATGAAATCGAAACAGGCAGTGTATTTAATGTGAAATCAGATTATACCGGACTGGAAATCAAGGATGATAACAAGGTTAAAGTCACATTTGAGGAAGCAAAGAATGATAAGAATGAGGATTTTACGACAGATCATGCGGACACTTACAAAGCGGTCTATTATGTGGAACCGGTAAATCAGGAGCATCCGAAGTACCAGATCAGCCGAAAGCTGATTGTGCGTGAGAAAGAAACAGAAGTGCAGACAGAAACTGCAGGGAGTGAAGCAGTAACCGAATCAGAAACAGCTGGCAGTGAACAGCAGACAGAGGAAACGGAGAATTCAGAAGCAGACTCGGAATTGCTTCCAACAGAGGAAGTGACGGAAAGCGAGATAGAAGAATTTGATTCTCAGGCAAGCGAACTATTACCGGATATGGAAGAAGATACTGAAAATACAACGGATTCGGAAACAGGTCTTACAGTATCGGATGCAATGGAGCAGGCGGAAGAGGAAGGAATTGATTTATACGCCATGGAAGCTGGTGAAACAGTCACTTTTATGGCAAAGACAAGTGCAAGAAGTGTACAGAAAGTATCTGTTACAAGAGGAACTCTGTATCGTTATGCGGATTATGGTTATGGTTCTTATCTTACCTATCAGTATACGGTTCAGTTTGGAAATGTATCTGCGACTGCTTACTGTGTACAGCCATCAAAACCGGGACCAGGAACAGGTAATTACACGATTAGTAAAGTCGGAGATGGAAAAACATTAGCTAAGGTATGTTATTACGGAACCAAGGCAGCAGGAGATGAAGGATTCTTTACAGAAGAGAATGGTTATGGAAATCTTAGTGCTGGAGCAAAATTCATTCTTGTTCATCTGGCGGCTTCTTATGCTAATGGAAGTGGCGACGCTTTTTCCGGAGCGAATAGTACAGCCAAGAATTTAGCAATGAAATTGTATAATTATTGTGTTTCACAGCCAGAAATACCGGATGTAGCAATGTCATTTTCTGATGGAGATGTAAAAGCTTATGTGGATGGCAATTCACAGAGAACCAAAGATATTACATTCAAAGCAGATAAGCTACAGACAATTACGATGAAGCTTCCGTCTGGTGTGAAACTTCATAATCTAAGCACAGGCACAACAAGTAAAGCTGGTGCAAGTGTAGAAATTTGCGGAGGAACAAAGTTTTATCTTTCTGCACCACTGACACAGGTGAGTGACGTGGCACAGAGCTGGTCTTCTACAATGAAGGGAAGTATTACAAAAGATTACTCTGCTTATAAAATCACCACCGGATCTGACACGCAGGATCTTGCGTTGGTATTTGGTGAAGGTGTGACAGATGAAAAATATATTGATTTCAAAGTGTCTTGGATTGAACAGGCTACGATCGAAATCGTAAAGAAAGACGATACAGCGGATGTCAATCTTGCAGGTGCAGTATTCGGTGTATACAGCGATGAGGCATGTACAAAGCTGATCACTCAGATGCCGGCAACAGATAAGAATGGAAAATCCTCTGTTACGATCATCAAGACACAGGATACCGTTTATCTGAAAGAGATCACAGCGCCACAGGGATATGTAGTAAATGCAACGGCAACAAATGTGAAACTGGTAGCAAGTAAGACCTCGGCTGTGACCGTGGAAAACAAGGAGCAGCTGGCAGAGCTTACCATTTACAAAGAAGGTCAGGTTCTTATCGGTGCAGAAGTCAGTGAGAGTGGAACCGTATTCCAGTATGAGAACCGCAGACAGAAAAATGCAGTATATAACGTGTATGCCGGAGCGGATATCGTAACTGCTTATGGCACAAAAGTGTACAGCAAAGGTGACTTGGTAAAAGAAAATCTGACAACAGGTGAGAATGGTTCTGTCACACTGAAAAACCTGCATCTTGGAACCTATGTGGTAAAAGAAGCAAAAGCACCGGACAATTTCTATAACGGCAGCGAAGAAAAGCCAGTGACTCTGACCTATGCCGGACAGAATAAAGAAGTTGTATTTGCAGATGTGACTTTTAACAACGAGAGACAGAAAGCAGATGTTTCCGTAGTAAAACAGGATAAAGACACCAAGAAACCACTGAATGGCGGTATTTTTGCTCTGTATGCATCCGATGATATTAGAAATGCAGACGGAACCGTTGTTGTGAAAAAAGGAACACTGATTGAGAAAGCAACTACTGGAGCAGATGGGAATGCAAAATTCACAGCGGATCTTCCGATTGGATATTCCTATTTTGTAAAAGAAGATCAGGCACCGGAAGGCTATGTAAGAAATACAGAAGATGTGTATACGTTCAAGTTTTCTTACACCAATGATAAAGAAGCAACCGTATCTTTTGCCCATACCTTCAGTAATGACCGTGTGACAGCAAAGATCAATTTATTCAAAGTTGATAAAGAAACAGGAAAAGCAGTACCGCAGGGAGATGCCACACTGAAAGGTGCAGTTTATGGTCTGTATGCCCGTGAAGATATCGTGCATCCGGACGGAGCAACTGGAACTATTTATAAAGCAGGAGAACAGGTAGCTTCTCTTACAACAGATGACAAAGGACAGGCTTCTGTAAATGGCTTGTATCTTGGCAAATATTATATCAAAGAGATTACACCTCCGACCGGATACCTGGCAGATACAGAAGAGCATGATCTTACGTGCAGTTATGAAGGAGATATGACAGCAGAAGTAAAAAGAGAGTGCACTTCCAGTGAGCAGGTCATCAAGCAGCCATTCCAGATCATTAAAGCAGCCAACAATGGAAAGACCGATGCAGATCTGTTATCCGGAGCTGGATTTACAGTTTATCTGAAATCTTCCCTTACAAAGAAAGCAGATGGAAGTTATGATTTTGATTCTGCAAAACCAGTAGTGAGTGGAGAAAATGGAGCAACTGAGATTTTCACAGATGAAAAAGGGTATGCCTGCAGTATTCCATTACCATTTGGAAGCTATATCGTGCGTGAGACAACAACACCGCACAACTACAAGCCAGTCGATGATTTTGAAGTGAATATCACAGAGCATCATCCAAATGAGCCACAGATCTGGCGAGTGCTTCTGGATGAAGAGTTTAAGGCAAAACTGAAAATCGTGAAAAAAGACGATGAAACAAAGAAATCCGTCCTGATTGCAGGAACAGAATTTAAAGTGTACGACCTTGACAACAAAAAGTACGTGGAACAGGTAACAACTTACCCAGTGACAACCACTCACAAATCCTATTTTACGGACAGTCAGGGATATCTGATCATGCCGAAGAATCTGAAGATCGGACATTACCGCATTGAGGAAGTCAACGCACCGGAAGGGTACACAATCAACAAGAACTATGTAGAGATTGCGGTGGATGCAAACACAGCATACCAGATGGATTCTGAGAGCGGAGATGCCATTATTACGGTAGATTACGAGAACCATCCGGTAAAAGGAAAGCTGACGATCTATAAAAAAGGTGAAATGCTGACCGGATTCAAAAAGGATTTTGTTTATGAAGAAAGATACCTGAAGGGTGCGGAATTTAATGTCTATGCAGCTGAAAATATCTATACACCGGATTATCAGAAAGATGAAAACGGAAACAGACAGCTGATCTATGCAAAAGATGCACTGGTAACAACGGTAAAGACTGGAGAAAACGGAAAAGCAGTTGCAGAGAATCTGCCGCTTGGTTCTTACTATGTAGTAGAAAAGACTGCACCGGAAGGATTCGTACTGAACCATGACAGATCAGAAGTCGCATTTGTCTATGCCAATCAGGATACACCTGTGATCGAACAGGAAGTGACTGTTGGCGATGACCGACAGAAAGTTACAATCCAGGTAGAAAAACAGGATGCAGAAAATGGTGCAACCGTAGCAGGAGCTGTCTTTGGTATCTATAACAAAGCGGATATCAAGGCAGATGGAAAAGCAATCGTGAAAGCAGACACACTCTTACAGGAAATGACTTCTGATAATGATGGTCTTGCAGCATGTACGCTGGATCTGCCACTTGGACAGTATTATGTGAAAGAGTTAAAAGCACCGGCGGGATTTGTATCCTCTGATGAAGTTCTGAATCTGGATGCTTCTTACCAGGGACAGGATGTGAAGACAGTAAAACTGAAAACTGTGAAAAAGAACCAGCCGACAACAGTAGAAATCACGAAATCTGATGTAACAACAGGTGTGGAGCTGGATGGGGCAAAACTCACCGTTCTTGATAAAGAAGGAAATGTTGTGGATCAGTGGACGTCTGTAAAAGATCAGCCACATGTGATCAAACGCCTGACAGTTGGAGAGGAATACACTCTTCGTGAGGAAATGGCACCTTATGGATATCTGAAAGCAACGGATGTGAAGTTCACTCTGGAAGATACCGCAGAGATTCAGAAAGTAGAGATGAAAGATGAAGTACCGACAGGACTTCTGATCATCAACAAAAATGGAGAGTTTTTGGATAAGGTAACACTTTTGGATCATGTAAAAGGTACCGTGGAGCATCTTTTTGAGTATGTAACCGGAAGCCTTACAGATGTGACGTTCGATGTATTTGCTGCGGAAGATATCAAAGCGGCAGATGGTGTCAGTGAAGATTATTTCAAAGCAGATGAAAAAGTGGGAACCATTACTACAGATTCCAATGGTATTGCACAGATGGGAGATCTCCCGGCTGGAAAATACTATGTGAAGGAAGTAAAAACAGCCCATGGTTATGTGCTGGACAAAGAGCCGAGATATGTTGACCTTTCCTACCGTGATCAGGACACACCAGTCATCACTTATGATGAGAAATGGCAGAATGCCCGTCAGAAAGTAAAGATTACGGTTCTGAAGAAAGAAAAGGATACAGAACGTGTCCTTGCAGGTGGTGTCTTCGGTCTTTATACCAGTGAAAATATCAAAAATGCAAAGGGCGAGGTACTTCTTGAGAAAGACAGTCTGATTGAGCAGCGGGTAACGGATGAAAAAGGACAGATCACTTTTACGGCAGATCTTCCGGTAGACGGAAAATACTATGTGAAAGAGATCTTTGCACCGGACGGATTTGTTACAACAGATGAAGTACAGGAATTTACCTTTGAATATGCCGGAGAAGACCAGGCAGAAGTAAGCTACGACTTTACTTTTGAAAATCAGCCAACCACAGTGGAGCTGACCAAAACAGACCTGACAACAGGCAAAGAACTTCCAGGTGCACACCTGAAAGTAACGGATTCAGATGGCAATACAGTAGATGAATGGACTTCTACGGAAGAATCCCATGTGATCAAAGAACTGGTTGTTGGTAAGGAATACACCATGACAGAGACAAAACCGGCAGATGGATATGTCACTGCAGAAAGTATTACTTTCACAGTAGAGAATACAGCAGAGGTTCAGAAGCATGAGATGAAAGATGATGTGACAAAAGTGCAGATCAGTAAGACGGATATCACAGGAGAAACTGAGATTCCGGGTGCGAAACTGACAATTCTCGATAAGGATGATCAGGTAGTAGAGAGCTGGATTTCCACAGAGGAAGCACACTATATTGAAAAACTGCCAATCGGTAAATACACCTTACGTGAAGAGCAGGCACCGAAAGGATATCTTCTGACAGCCGATGTGACATTTGAGGTGAAAGATACCGGAGAAATCCAGAAAGTGGCTATGAAAGATGATACTGCCAAGGGAAAAGTGATTCTCAATAAGACAGATAAATCGTCAGGAGAACCACTGAAAGGGGTAGAATTTGAACTCCGTGACAGCAAAGGAAAGGTTCTGGAAACCTTAAAGACAGATGCTGCCGGTCATGCAGAAAGTAAGCTGTATGAGATTGCCACATTTAAGAACGGCAAATATGATACAGCGATCAAGTATTATCTGGTGGAAACAAAGACACTGGATGGATACACACTGGATCAAACCAAGCATGAAGTGACATTTGCTTATGCAGATGACAGTACACCGGTTGTAGAAGTTACCTTTAATCTGACAAATGAGAAGCCGGAAGTTCCAGAAACACCGAACACACCGGATACACCACAGTCCCATGAAGAGACGAAGGTATCAAACGCACCAAAAACAGGTGACAGCACAAATATCTGGCTGCCGATCCTGCTTCTGATAATCTCCACAGGAGGTATGGCAGGACTTTATATCAGCAGAAAAAGGAAAAACAAATAAGGAAACCAACGGTTATGATTGGGAGCTTCTATGTGAGGCTCCCTTTTTCATACACAAAATCACAGAAAGGAACAGAAAACTATGATGAAAGCAATGGAAAAAAGACAGGAAGCACGAAAAAACCAGGAGAAAACTTTAAAGAGAATGATGGCTTATCAGAAGAAAGCTGAGCAGATGGTCAGCAGAAAAAGAATGAACCATCACATGATCAGAAAGGGGTAAAAGCGTATGATGAACAGAAAAGAATTTTATGAATATGTCAAAGACAATGTAAAGGAGTATCTGCCAGAGTCTTACAGGGACGCAGAAATTAAACTTCAGGAAGTAGAAAAAAACAACGGTTTGAAGCTGACAGGTATTACGATTCCAAACGGAGATCAGAGAATCGTACCGACGGTCTATCTGGATTCCCTCTACCAGGAATATATCAATGGGAAAGATGTAGATTCTTGTGTTGGGGATGTAGCTGATATGCGTATTGAAGCACAGGGTAAAGCAGAATTTTTTGATATGGGAGTTCCGGATATTCTTGATTATGAAAAGATGAAGGACAAATTACAGATGAGAATTTGTGACAAAGAATGGAATACCGATCGTTTGGCAGACAAAGTAGTCACAGAACACGGAGATTTTGCAGCTTATTATGCAGTAAATCTGGAGGAAAATGGAGAGGGAATCAGCAGTATTCCAGTAACTGTTTCTCTGATGAACGAATGGGGAGTATCTGTCGAACAGATTCAGGCAGATGCGATGATGGCAGATAAGAACAGAGGCGTGCAACTGGTGGATATGACACAGATTATCGAATCTATGATTTTTGGAGGAACACCGAAGAATCTTTTGAATGAAAAACTGGATATGGAAACTGTGGAGAATCCAATGTTCTGCCTTACCAATGAATCTAAGATGAATGGAGCTTCCCTGTTACTGCAGGAAGATATTCGAAAACAGATTGGGGAATGCCTGGGAAGTGATTACTTTGTCATCCCATCTTCCGTTCATGAAGTGCTGATTCTCCCGGATAACGGTATTTTACAGGTTCCAGAATTAAATGCGATGGTACAGGAAGTCAATGAGACACAAGTGGAAAGACAGGAACAGCTTTCTGATAAGGTTCAGTTCTGTGACAAAAAGACCGCAGTATTGGAAAATGCTGAGCGCAGGGAAGCACGTCTGGAGAAAGAAAAAGTAGCCGAAAAAGCGGAAGTAAAAGGTGGAATCCATGGAAGATTGGAGAAAGCTAAGGCAGAAATCAAGGCAAAAGGGACGGATACAATCCCAAAGAGTAAGGCGAGAGATCTTGCTACAGCATTATAAAGTGAAAAGAAAACGATGGCTTATGGGGACTGTGCAGAGCAGTCCCCAATTTTTTGAAGTTGGAGGAGAAAAGAATATGGATTGGTGTTTATATGGTGAAGACAAAAGGAGGGAAATTGATAGAGATTTAAAACCGGAATATCTTTTGGATGATTTACGGAGATATCAGGATGTATTTGGCGAAGAGTTTGGTGTGAAAGAACTTCTTATGCTGGAGGATATCAGGGTAAAGGCTATGATTGCCGGAGCACTTGCAGATATGCCGGAATTTCTTGTTGATCAGATTGGAAAAGCAAATAATAGCAGTAGCTTTCCTTCCGTGACAAGGGCAATGGAACGGATTGCCGATGTTGTAGAAGAAAAGTGGGAAGAAGAAAGGGAGTAACAGATGGCAAATAAATTATATGCAATGGAGCAGCTGACGGAGGAAGTGGCAAAGGACGTTTCCGCTAATCCGCAGGAGTGGATACGTTTTCTAAATACTGCATCCAGGCTGTACCGGTACACTTTTCCGGAACAGCTCTTGATCTATGCACAGCGTCCGGGAGCAACAGCGGTGGCTTCCATGGAAATCTGGAACCAGAAGATGTACCGATGGATTAAAAAGGGTTCCAAAGGAATTGCCCTGATAGATAACACATCCGGACCAAAAACGAAGTTACGATATGTTTTTGATGTGCAGGATACTTATAAGGTAAAAAATCTTGGCAGAGATCCACAGTTATGGAACCTTAATCCGGAAGGAGAACAACTGGTGGCAGATTATCTGCAGGAACAGCTTGCACTGGAAACAACAGAGGGGGGCTTGCCAGAGGTTCTTCACCAGGCGGCAGAAGAAAGTGTGCAGGCCTGGCTACCGGATGCTTTCGATGAATTGCAAATGGATGTATCAGGTACTTTTCTGGAAGATTTGGACGAGCAGAATCAGAAAGTGGAGTTCCGGGAATTGATGACAAACAGTGTCTGGTATGTATTACTGAACCGATGTGGACTGGATGTACAGGAATATCTGGATGCAGAGGATTTTCGGCATATTACGGATTTTAACCAGTTAAAGGTTATGGGACATCTTGGAAGTTCTGTGAATGAGATCAGCAGACCGGTATTGATGCAGATTGGACGATATGTATTGGATGATCTGGAAAAAGATCTGAAAACGGTTGCAAAAGAAAAGAAAGTAGCTTATAATAAATTTAACACGTTAATTCGTGAAAGTGAAACAAAGAACACAGAAGATAGAGAAAAAAATAAGGAGGAAACAGAGCATGAGAGAGATCACTTACAGCCAGAACGGAGAGTATCAGATTCCAGATATCAGCCTGGAAGAGACAAGAGGAACAATCGGGAAGTACGGAATGATGAGGAAAGAGTATCTGAGAAATTACAAGGTAGCCAGGTTCAACATTCTGACACTGCAGAACCGTCTGGACAGTCATCTGATGGAGATCGACAGTCAGGCAAGACAGAGAGTAGACAACCTGATGAACGAACTTCTAGAGAAAGATCCGGCACCAGACAAGATGGCAGACACAATGGCATGGACCAGACACATGAACCAGATCAAAGCACAGGCAGAGGAACTGGTGATCCAGGAGATTATTTACAGTTAAGCCTGTTCCCAACAGAAGAGGAACAGTTTGGAGAAATAAGGAAAGCGGCAGCTGCATTAGAACAGCCGGCCGCTTTTCTTATTTCCGATGAAGTAGTCGATCATATCCTTCGCACAGGTAGTGGGCAGAAAAATACACTGTTTCATATTACTGCAAGATTGATCGAAGGTCTGGACAATGAAGAAATGCAAAGCTTCCTGAAAGATGAATATGGCACCGGAGGAAAAGGATTTACCATAGATAATCAGAAAATCAGTATCTGGTACGACAACGATGGTATCCGTATCCGGCGAGGTGACTCTGCAAGAAGAAACTTTGACCGTATCGTTACGTGGGAAGAAGCTGCTGACAGGATCCGGGATATGTATGAGGAGGGAAATTACGTTGATAATCTTATCTCCAATAATGCTATCGAGCAGGAACAGAAAGAAATGACAGATCTTCTGGCACTTCATTTCCGAGATACAAATAGAAATACGGAAGAATACCGGTCTTATACGGATTGGCAGGATACCATTCGGAACGCTTGGACAGATCCAGAAGGAAAAAAAGAAATCTATCAGCAGTTTGAATGGTTACAAGCGGATATGAATGAAAATCCGAGTAATTATCATCGTTGGGAAATTCAGCACAATCCAGTATATTCTCAGCGTTTTCGTGACCTTCAGAGAGATTTCTCCTGGGTGGATCAACAATTTAAAGTAGAACGTCTAGGGCTTTCCTTTATCACACAGGATGAAATTGATGCAGTGTTAAGAAGAGGTGGCATTACTGCCGGAGGACGTAACCGGATTTACGAATATTTCATGGAACATTATGATATGAAAGATGCAGCTGAGTTCCTGAAAAATGAATATGGAACAGGTGGTTCTTCACCCGGAATACCAGGAGCAGGTGCTTCCGACGCATCACATGATGCAAAAGGATTAAAACTTGCAAAAGGAAAAATTGGCAATCCAGAAGTAGAAGTTCTATTAAAGTGGAATAAGGTTGCAGAACGTGTCCGCCAGTTAATCCGCACAGATGATTATTTGTCATCGGAGGAAATGGAAAAGTACGAAGAGCGACAGGAAGCACAAAAACTGGCAGACTTGGAAGAAGCACAGCAGATGTTAGGAGAACAACAGGAGCAGGATACTTTAACCGCTGAAGATATAACTGATTTGCAATTAGTTGATTCAGAATATATGTCTGGTACCAGAACAACAATTCATGATTTTGATTGCAAAGTTAAGGGAGAAGAGAATCAACTTCAATACACATTAGAATATCATGATGATGGAGAAGGTTTCACTATTCATACGGAAAAAGATGATATTTGGAATCGAATGTCAACACAAGAATTGGAACGTCTGGATGTAAAACTTGGACAAGAAGTACTTTATTATCATTATCACAACAAAACTGTAAATGCGAATACCTTAGATGAATTACGGGAAATCAGGGAAGAGATTATGGAGGAAGAGTCCTCGTATTTTACTGCTATTTCTCAACGTGTGTGGACAGATTATGATAAAAAGGAAAAAGAATTATCGGGAGAAGCTGAGGTATCGGAAGAAAAAGAATCTTTGGAAGAGATTAACGGAATATCAGAACCGATTCCAGCAACGAACTTCCGCATCACAGATGATGAGCTTGGGCAGGGGACAGCAAAAGAAAAGTTCCGTGCCAATATCATGGCTATCCAGCTGTTAAAGAAATGTGAGGATGAGAACCGTAATGCGACACCAGAGGAACAGGAAATCTTATCCCGATACGTTGGCTGGGGAGGTCTTGCAGATGCATTTGATGAAACAAAAGCTGCATGGGAGACAGAATATCTGGAATTAAAGACGGTTCTTACACCAGAGGAATATGCGGCAGCCAGAGCTTCCACCTTAAATGCTCATTATACACAGCCGATTGTGATTGACAGTATGTATCAGGTGTTGGAGAATCTGGGATTTACAAAGGGAAATATCCTGGAGCCATCTATGGGAGTCGGGAACTTTTTTGGAATGCTTCCGGAGAATCTAAACCAGTCCAAACTTTATGGTGTGGAATTGGACAGCATCAGCGGCAGAATTGCAAAGCTGCTCTATCCTGATGCCAATATTCAGATCAAAGGTTTTGAGAAGACAGATTATCCCAATGATTTCTTTGACGTGACAATCGGAAATGTGCCATTTGGTGCATACAAGGTCAATGACCGTCAGTATGATCGCTTCAATTTCATGATTCATGATTACTTTCTTGCCAAAACGATAGATCAGTTACGTCCAGGTGGTGTGGCTGCTCTGATCACAACAAAGGGAACTATGGACAAGGCATCACCAGAAGTTCGAAAATATCTGGCAGAGAGGGCAGATCTGTTGGGAGCAATCCGACTGCCCAACACAGCTTTTAAGGCAAATGCAGGAACAGAAGTCAGTGCTGATATTTTGTTTTTCCAGAAGCGTGACAGCATGACAAAAGAGATGCCGGAGTGGGTGAATCTTGGAAGTGATACCAATGGAATTACAGTCAACCAGTATTTTGCAGACCATCCTGAAATGATTCTGGGTGAGATGAAAGAAGTATCGGGTCCATATGGTATGGAAACAACCTGTATGCCGATAGAAGGTGCTGACCTTGAACTCCAGCTTGCAGAAGCGGTCAAGAACATTCATGGAAGCATGGTATCGGCAGTAGATGTGGAAACAGAACTGGATGAGATGCCAGAGAGTATTCCGGCAGATCCGAATGTCAGAAATTACAGCTATACGGTGGTAGATGATCAGGTATATTACCGTGTCAACTCTTTGATGAATCAGGTGAAAATGCCTGCCGCCACTGCAGAACGTGTGAAAGGCATGGTTGCAATCCGTGATACTGTTCGTGAATTGATCGCCATGCAGATGGAGGAATTTGTAGCAGACGAAGAAATCCAGAAACAGCAGGAGAAACTGAATCAGGTATATGATACCTACACAGCAAAGTATGGAGTCATTGGAAGTAATGCTAACAAACGTGCATTTTCTGATGACTCTTCTTATTGTCTGCTGTGTTCACTGGAAGACTTGAATGAAGATGGAACGCTGAAACGAAAAGCGGACATGTTTACTAAGCGAACCATTAAAAAGGCGGTCGCTGTGACAAGCGTTGAGACAGCCACAGAAGCACTTGCATTGTCTCTTAACGAAAGGGCAAAGGTAGACCTTCCTTATATGGCAAAGCTGACTGGAAAGACCGAAGAGAAAATCACAGAAGAACTGGTTGGAGTTATCTTTAAGAATCCACTGACAGACCAGTGGGAAAGCGGAGATGAATATCTGTCCGGAAATGTCAGGGATAAATTAAATACTGCGAGAACCTTTGCAGAGAATCGTCCGGAATTTACACCGAATGTCCGTGCATTAGAGGCAGTTCAGCCGAGAAATCTGGAAGCGTCTGAGATTGAGGTGCGTGTTGGAGCTACATGGATTGAGCCTTCGGATTATCAGGCTTTTATGGTGGAACTGCTTCATACCCCGTGGTATCTTGCACAGAAGGAAATACAGGTAAAATACTCTGAGGTCAATGGTGAATGGCGTATTACTGGAAAAAATGCAGATAGTCCAAGGAATGCGTTTGCCTATGCAACGTATGGAACTGAGAGAGCAAATGCCTATAAGATTCTGGAAGATACCCTGAACCTGAAAGATGTCCGCATTTATGATAAGAGTGTCAATGAGAATGGTGATGAAATCCGTGTCCTCAATAAGAAAGAAACCATGCTGGCATCACAGAAGCAGGATGCCATGAAAGCAGCATTTAAGGATTGGATTTTTAAAGATCAGCAGAGGCGTGAAAGACTGGTAAAAGTTTACAATGAACGATTTAACAGTATCCGTCCCCGTGAATATGATGGCAGTCATTTGACTTTCCCAGGAATGAATCCGGAAATAGAGCTTCGCCCGCATCAGAAAAATGCTGTTGCACATCAGCTTTACGGAGAGAATGTGCTTCTGGCTCATGTAGTAGGAGCTGGGAAGACTTACGAGATGGTAGCGGCTGCAATGGAGAGCAAACGTCTGGGATTATCACAGAAGAATTTATTTGTCGTGCCGAATCATCTGACAGAGCAGTGGGGAGCAGAATTCCTGCAGTTATATCCGGGAGCCAATATCCTGGTAGCAACCAAGAAAGATTTTGAACCGGCGAACCGGAAAAAGTTCTGTGCCAGAATCGCTATGGGAAATTACGATGCTATTATTATTGGTCATTCCCAGTTTGAGCGTATACCAATCTCTGATGAGAGGCAGGAAGCTATGCTGCGGAAGCAGATTGATGATCTGGAAATGGCGATTCAGAGTGCAAGGTATGAACAGGATGGCGGACGTTATACCGTCAAACAGATTGAAAAAACCAGAAAGACACTGCAGACAAGGCTGGAAAAGCTGAATCAGAAAGAAAAAAAAGATCAGGTAGTTACGTTTGAAGAACTGGGAGTAGATCACTTGTATGTAGATGAAGCACACAGCTATAAAAATGCGTTTCTCTATACAAAAATGAGGAATGTAGCCGGGATTGCACAGAACGAAGCACAGAAGTCGGCAGATATGTTCAATAAATGTCAGTATCTGGATGAGATTACTGGAGGAAAAGGCATTACTTTTGCCACGGGCACACCAATCAGCAATAGTATGACGGAATTATATGTTATGCAGCGATATCTGCAGAACAGTAAATTACAAAATATGGGACTTGGACTGTTTGATTCCTGGGCTTCCACTTTTGGAGAAGTTGTCACGAGCATCGAACTTGCTCCCGAAGGAACAGGATATCGTGCAAAGTCCAGATTTGCACGGTTTTATAATATCCCGGAACTGATGAATATGTTCAAGGAGATTGCAGATATCAAGACTTCCGATCAGTTAAAGCTTCCTGTGCCGGAAGCAGAATATGAAACAGTGGTGCTGAAACCAACGGAACAGCAGAAAGAAATCGTAGAAAGCCTTGGAGAACGTGCGGAAGTTGTCAGAAATGGCGGAGTAGATGCCGCGGTTGATAATATGCTGAAAATCACCAATGATGGAAGAAAGTTAGCATTGGATCAGCGTTTAGTGAACGAATTATTGCCAGACAATCCGGAAAGCAAGATATCAGTCTGTGCAGAGAAAAGCTATGAAATCTGGAAAGACACAGCAGCACAGAAATCAGCACAATTGATTTTCTGTGATTTGAGTACACCGAAAGGCGATGGCAGTTTTAATGTCTACGACGACCTGAAACGGAAACTGATGGAAAAAGGAGTGCCGGAAAAAGAGATTGCTTTTATTCATGATGCAAATACAGAAGCAAAGAAGACGGAGCTGTTTGGAAAAGTGAAATCCGGACAGGTTCGTTTTTTGATTGGTTCTACAGCAAAGATGGGTGCAGGAACCAATGTGCAGGATCGTCTGATTGCGTTGCATCATCTGGATATTGGCTGGAAACCATCTGACTTGGAACAGAGGGAAGGACGTATTATCCGTCAGGGAAACCATAATAAAAAGGTTCATATCTTCCGGTATGTAACTGAAT
>OLAT01000064.1_pt1 | contig 25967 bp, 7 predicted proteins | sample 1607701 | NCBI WGS metagenome assembly OLAT01 (sample SAMN02674693, study PRJEB24791) | human gut metagenome, SKBSTL018 | isolation source: stool | host: Homo sapiens | place: USA
TTATACATATGATAATATAAATCCTGTTAGTAAAACTATTATTGAAGAAGCTCATAATGAAGTAATAAGTTTTAATTATAAAGTTGGTAACTTTATTAGTTTACATGATTATTATTTTAATAATGCTTGGTCTACTAAAACTAAATGTTACTTTCAAACTGAACATAACAATGATAGACTTAACTGCCCTCTTCATGTATTTACTCATGAATATAATTATGGTAGATTTAATACTCACATGGGTGATGATAGTAGAAGTCTATATTTAGTATCTAAACAAGAAGTTGGTGATGAGCCTATATTAGTTCATAATAGTTATATTGATATTATGGTTAATGAATCTTATGAACTTATTAAATTTCTTGAATTTATTAAATATAAAGTACGCAAAATATATATTCCTTTCTATAGTGATAATATTAATAATCCTGTTGATTTAAGAGAACATCCTTATGCTGGAGATATACTTCGTATATTTAATGAAGATAATGATACTGATGATATAGATATTAATATTGATAAACTTAATGAATTTAATAAGTATAAAAAACCTTGGTATGAACTTACTCAATATAACTTTAATTATTTCCGTAATGCAATTAAAGAACATCCTAATACAGTAAGTGATAAACTTCGTAGAGTATATGGTAATTATTTTGTAGTTCGTTTTATATTTAATAATTCAGATAATAAGCGCATTGAATTTGAAAGTCTTGAATGTGCTCAAACTCAATTTAGAAAATTATGATACAGTATAGAGATAGACAAAGACAAAAAGCTTTTATTGGTGCTATTATTGGTGCAGCTGCTAGTATTGCTGGTGGTATAATTAAAGGTAATAAGCAAAAGAAAGCTCAAGAAAAAGCCCAAGCTGAAGCTCAAGCTGCACAAGACCATAAAGATGCTTTACAAAATGCTCAAGCTTTAACTAGTGCTTATGCTAATCAAGATTATGTTGGTCAATATAATGATAAGCTTACTCTTAAATGTGGCGGTAGAGTTCGACGTAAAGCTGGTTTCGGTACTGAATTTGCTGATGCTCTTCCCGGTTTAGGTAGTCTTGCTAGTTCTATTACAGGAGTTCAAGGACTTGGTGAATTAGGTACTGCAATAGGTCAAGGTATTTCTGCTAATCAACAAATTAATGAAAATAAACGTATTGCTCAAGAAGCTGAACAGCGTAAACAACTTCAAGCTGGTCAACAGCAACTTAATATTACTTCTGATAAAATGACTAATCCAATGACTATGTATCAACGTTCTAGTTTTATTAATAAATATAAATGTGGCGGACGTAGAAAAGCATGGATTGGTGCTGCTATTGGTGCTGCTGGAAGTTTAATTGGTGGTATGTTTGGAAGTAAAGGACAACAACCAATTCAAGTTAAACAAGCTGACCAAGCTAGTTATAGTGCTCCTAAAACTGGTCTTGAACGTCCTGAATGGATTACTAATGGTACTGTTCAACAACCTGTTATGCCTCAATCAGTATATCGAGATAGGCTAAATGTATATCGCTGTGGCGGTCATAAACGCTAATCTTTTGCTCTCTGTTGAATTATTATATATAGGTATGAACTATTAATCGACTAATAGGCTATCGTTCAGCAGAGAGCCTTAAAATCAATTAAATTACAATTTCTCATTATATTATATAAAATGCCTAGAAAAGATAAAGTTATTCATATAAATAATTTACCTAGTATATTTAGAGATAATGTTACTCGTAATGGAAGATTTATTCAAAATGGTATTCCTCCACTTGGTGGAGCTTATGATAAAGTTGCTAAATCTACTGGTTTAATAAGACTCGGTAATGAATTTCTCTATAATGGTATAAACAATTTAGTATCTAAAGATAATAGAGAAAAATTAATGAATAATACTGCTGGTAGACTTATTAATTATGTTAAAGATTTTAATAAAGAATCTTTTCCTAGTGATGATGAACTTGGACCAACATTTCCATTCAATATTATTCAAACTACTAGAAGTAATGGAAGAAATCTTCCTCAAAAACAATATGCTGTTGGTGGTAAAATACCAAATGTAGTTGCTGGTGGTATTGCTCAACCTCTTGGTAATAATTTCTTTTATATGAACGGAAGAAAACATAGTCAAGGTGGTATTGATATTGGTCCTAGTGATAAAACTGGTATTGAAGTAGAAGGTGGTGAAGTAGTTGAAACTAATGGAAATGAACTTAAAGTTTATTCTGCACAACCTATTCTTAATGGTGTTAGTCCAGCTAAATTAGTTATGGGTGGAGCTAATCCTAATAAAGTATTTAAAGCTCAAGAAGATTTTAAAGATAGAAATGGTATTAATGATGATGGTAGTAAAGCTACATATGGTAAAGAAAAAGAAAATGAAGGATTGTTTACTAAAATAGATGATTATGCTAATACAGCAGAGAAAGTATTAGCTATTCCTAATATGGCTTCATCTGCTGCTACATTAGTTGCTCCTAATCCTTATACAGCAGTAGCTTCTTATATTACAGGTCTTGGAGGAGCTGTTATAGATATGTATCAACTTGGAAGAGCATTATATAAAAAAGATTATCCAGATGTTGTTAAAAATGCTGTTGATATTGGAACTTCTATTATTGGTATTAGAGCTTTAAGAAATGCTAAAAAATTTAGAGAATTAGATAAAGCATTAAGAACTAATGGTGCTGATAGAGAAATGGTTCGTAAAACTATTGGAAGAACTGCTAAACATAAACGAACATTTTATATGACTAAAGAAGCTAATAAAGCTATTAATTATGAAGCTGTTGGATATTCTACAATACCTGCCGGTGCTGCATTAAATTTAGCAGATACCGATGGTATTAATAATAAAAAGAAACTTGGAGGTAAAGATATGATTGTAAGTATTAGTGGTAATGTTAAGAATGGATTAATTCATTCTCCATCCTCTACGGGGGGTCGACACGATAAACTTAGAGATGGTGGAAAACGTATTAATCGTCATGGTAGAATTTGGGAACATGATGAAGATAATGGATATTATATTCCAATAACTGATAGAACTATTACTAGAACAAGTCCATATCCTATTGATAGATCTGCTAGAGGTGAAACTGTTTCTGGTTCTGAATATACATTTAGAAATGGAAGATGGCATAAAAATAAATCTAATACTTTTAATGATAATCCTACTAAAAATTCTAAAGTAGATAATGGAAATCGTCGTCCTCAATATTATGCAGAACGTGAACTTCCTTTATTTAATGATGGTGCTGGTATTACTAGTGGTTTAGTTAGAGCTGGTTGGAGTCATGGAAATAACAAAGGTGTTAGTATGAATAATACTAATATTCCAAGTTTATCTGAAACTAAATCTAGCGGGAAGACCCCCCGTGGAGGACGAAGTAAGTCAAGTCAATCAACTCAATCTGTTCCTACTAAAACTCCTCCTATTGCTGTTTATAATCGTAATCTACCTAAAGTAGAAGCTAGTATTCCAACTACTTTACCTGTTTCTACTAGTACACCTGCTAAAGGAACTACATTTTCTGATGGTAAAGGTCAAGGTAAATTTAAAAACATTACTACTGCTGATTGGATAGGTCTTGGTAGTAATATTGCTGGTAGTTTAGCTAGCTATTTTGCTAGTAAACGAGCTATTAATAAAATGAGAGGTCCTGGCAGACCTACTCTTATTAGTGCTAATAAACTTAAAACTAAATATAATATTAATCCTCAACTTGATAGAATTAGAGAAGATAAATTTGAAGCTTATCGTGATATTGATTCTAATACTGCTAGTAGTCGTGTAAGTTTAGCTCGTAAACAACGAGTTCGTAATGCTGCTGGTCAAGCTGCTAATGAACTTTATGGTAATAAAGAAAATATAGAAACTAATCTTATTAATCAAGATAGACGTAATCAGCAAAGTGTTCGTCAATTTAATGCTCAACAATACAATCAATATATAGATAGAAAAGCAGCATTTGATAATGGTATTAGAGAAGCTAAAGTAACTAATATTAATAATTTATTTAGTGGTATTAACGCTGGTATTCAAGATATGATTAGTAGATATGAAAATCGTAAAGCTTTAAATAATACTATTGGTGCTATGAGGGCATCTGCTCCTAATGTAGATGATAGAATTATGCGGGATGCTGGAGTTGATTATGATGAATTTATTATTCGTAAACGTAGAAAACTTGGAGGAAAACAATCATGCCGATAAACTTTTATACTCCTACTTTTAGACAACAAGTTAATCCTATTGACTTAAATGTCTTAGCTAGAACTTATAATACTCTTGAACAAGGGCATCAACAAGCTATTCAAACTAAATCTCAAATTGATGCTCAACTTGCTCAATTAGATTTAAATGAAGCTGAAGATGCTTGGCGTCAAGAACAACTCAATAAAGTTCGTAATGCTCTTACTGAAAATATGCAATATGGTAATGCTTATTCTAGTCTTGATGATATAGTTGGAACTTATGGAGATATAACTTCAAGTCCGGGAATGATTGGTCGTTTGCGTGCTCAACAAGATTATAAAGCTTATATGAATAATCTTGATAAACGTACTGATTTATCTGAAGATTATAAGAATTATTATCGTACAGTTAATAAATATAATTATCAAGATATAACTGATAAGAATGGTAATGTTATTGGTGGAAGTAAATGGACTCCTATTGATAAAGAAGTTTCTGAAATTCCTATGAATCAAATACTTAATCAAGCACTTCAATGGGCTGCTAAAGAACAAGGCGGAGGTAGTCAAACAAGATGGCTTGATGCTAATGGAAAAGTTACTGATGATATTACTAAATCTGTTACAGGAGAGATTTATTCTCATACTAAAGGTGATTGGCAAAGATTAAGTAAAGCTAAACTTGCTGAAGCTGTTAAAGCTGTTATTGAAAATACTCCTGGTGCTAAAGCTAGTCTTGAACAAGATTATAAAATTGCTAAATGGAAATATGACCAAAATGGAAGTAATCCCGATATAACAGATAAAAATGGTATTCTACTTACTCCTGAACAATATCTTGCTAAACGTATTGACCCTTTCTATAATGCTGCAACTTTTTATAATCAAAGTAGTAATACTACTTATGGTGAAGCATGGAAAGCTCAATTAGCTTTAGCTAAACAAGCTGGGCTAGGAAGTACAACTCAAAGAAAACAAGCTATTGATAATTTGACTTATAAAGGTACTCCTGTTCGTATTGATAATTTTATGCCTGCTCAAGCTCAAGCTGAAATTACTAGCAATAGACAATCAATAGCTGGATTACTTAGTAAATATAATCCTGATATTAATATTAATTTAAGCACTGCTAATCCAGATGATATTAGAACTAGTATCATGACTAATATTACTAATCCATCTGATAGAGCATATGCTCTAAGTTATCTTAATGATATTATTGATAATCAAGAATATATTAATAGTCTTAAAGTTGGTAAATCGCAAGATAGCATTGACGGATTTGATACATATAATTCTATTATTAGTTTAAGTGATTTACCTTCTAATAAATATTCTAAGACATATAGTAAATATGTTAATCAGATATTTGGAGATAGTTCTGCTATTAGACAATACTTTAATAACGATGATGTATATAATTCATTTATTAATGCTATTGGTGGAGAGAAAAAAGCTGCTAGTATTGGAATAAGATTTGGCTCTGATGGTAATGGTTATAGATATGCTGAATTACCAAAAGATTATCATAAATCTATTTATAGTTTTGGTAAAGCTGTTAAAGAAGCTGAAGATACTAGAAATCCTTTAAATGCTTTTCTTAATTCTGCTAAGACTAGATTTTTTGGTTATGGTGATAAATTTGTTCGAGTTGATTCTAATGGTGAAGAACATCATGCTGGATTACCAACAGGTAATAAAGAACCTTATATTGGTTTAATTGATTATGTTGATTCTCTTAAATCTAAAAATGATGCTGTTCTTGATGGTGGTCAAATAACTTCTTCTACTATTGGCATTAGTGCTTTAACTCCAGAATTAGCTGAAATTAATTTTATGATGAACGCTAATCCTGAAAAAGCTAGTAAACTTTCAGCTTATAAAAAGAATAAAGAAGAACAAGCTATGATGGCTATTCGTAGCGGTATTGATTTAACTCAAGGTGAAGCTTATATTACTAGTGAAAATGGAATATTTGAACCTATGACTTCTGAAGATAGAAAAGCTTATACAGCTTATCTTAGAAGTGCTAAAGAAAATGAGGTTACTCCTACTATTGTTCGTGACCCAAAAACTGGGGATGTTGGAGTTCAAATTAATATTGCAGGTTACTATGATACAGAAGGTAAACTTAAAAGAGAACCTATTACTTTACTTGTAGGTAGTGGTGCTATTGATAGTTCTATTATTCAATCTTGGAATCAAGATACTAGTTGGAAAGCTGCTGGTAAAGTAGAAAATTACTATAATGCTAATAGACCTATTTCTCTTACTAATAATGCTGCATTTACTGGAATTGATAAATTTAAATTAGTACCCAATGGTGGAGGTTTTAATTTAATTAATTCTACTAATAATCAAACTATTGGTTTAGTAAGTAAAGAAAATGCTGTTGATATTGTAGATAATTTATCTCAATGGGAACAAACTGTAACTGCTGTTAAAGCTGGTATGGCAGTAGATGAAAATGCTGTTAAGGCTATTCAACAAAATGTTGCTACTAAACTTGCCCAACTTAGTGGTAGTTTAGACCATTATGTTATTCAATATTACTATGATGAATTAACTAATAATCTATATTAATATGGATGTATTAAAGTTTCTACAAGGTGGTAATAAAACACCTAATCCTGAATATAATCCTAAAACTAAAAAGGGGGCTATACAGCCTCCTACTTTAGTTGATTACAACCCCGGCACTTCTATTAGTGACCGGGGTCGTGGTCATTTATTTAGTCGTATTGCTAAACAATTATATAATCTTAATCAATATGATATAGATAAATATGCTCCTTATGATGTTTATGTTAATCCTGTTGATGACCCAGAAAAACTTGATAAAGAACGTGCTGTTAATCAAAGTAATTGGGAACAAGGATTAAGAATGATTGGGCAAATTGGTAATGAGATTACTGTTGGTACAGCTATTGGTTTTGCAGATTTAGCTGATGCTTTCTATAATATGGTTAGTAATAGTCCTAATGATTATCAATCTGAAATAAGTTCTGAACTTGAATCTTTAAAAGAATCTATTAATGAGCGTTTAGCTATATATAGAGAAAATCCTAATGCTGCTTTTGATATTGGAGATTTTGCTTGGTGGGCTAGTAACGCTCCTAGTATAGCTAGTTCTTTAACTCTTATGGTTCCTAGTACTGGTCTTGCTAAAGGTGTTTCTTTATTAGGTAAAGGTATAAAGTTTAATAAATTAGCTAATAAAATGGCTAATGCTATTAATATGACTCAAAAGAGTAGAGCCATTACTGGTAGAATAGCAGAAGCTACTGCTATTGGAGTTCCTTCTCGTTATCTTGAAAATTATCAAGAAGCTAGACAAACTTATAATGATATTGAAGATTATTCTAAAACTCAACTTGCTAATATGAATGATAAACAAAGAGAAGAGTTTTATAATAATAATCCTAAATATAAAGATATGTCTGATGAAGAAGTAGCTAAAGATATTGCTAAAAATAGTGCTGATATTACTTTTGCTGAAGATTGGGTTAATGTTCTTTTTGATGTATGGCAAGTTTATAGTTTAAAAAACTTATGGAAAAATGCTTTAAGTGGTAATACAACTAGTTCTAGACTTAGAAATTTAAATACTGCATTTAATAGTAATATTGATGATGCCGCTGCAATTACTAATGCTTTAAGTAATAAAACTACTAAACAAGCAATTACTAGTACATTAAAAGATGTAGGCGATGATATTCTTCATGGTGTTAGAGCTGAATGGACAGAAGGAGTTGAAGAAGCTATTAATTATATAGCTAGTCAAGATGGTTTATATAATGGTAAAAAAGTATTTGATAAAGATATTCCTCAACAAACTATTAAAGATTATCTTCAAGACCCAATGTTATGGGAGCAAGCATTTTGGGGTGCTCTTGGTGGTGTTACTTTTAGTAGTGTTATGAATAAAGCTGGAGAGTTTATTAATAAACGTCTTGATAAAGATTGGACTTCTGCTGAAAAACAAAGAGAAAACGAAATTCTTGGTCGTACTGCTACTTTTCAAGCATATCAAGAAAGACTTAATAGTATTGCTAATGGTAAAAATCCATTTATAACTATTACTGATGAAAATGGCAATCAAGTTAATCCAGATATTATTACTGGTACTGAAGAAGAACTTCGTAATATAGCTGAAAAAGAATATATGGATAATATTATTATTAATTCTATGAACGCTGGTAATTTAGGACTTCTTGAAAGTTCTATTAATAGTAAAGAATTTAATGATAGTATTACTAATAAACTTGGATTACAACAACAAGATAGTAATGAACTTATTAATAGATTTAAAACTGAAATTAATAATCTTAAAAATGAATATAATACTACTTTAAATAAAGTTAATAGACTTGGTGGCGGATTTGAAGTTGGTCGTATTATAGCTACCCAAATGGTTCATGCTCGTAATCGCCAAGAAAATTATAATAATCTTCTTAATTGGGCTAATGATGTTTTAAATCAAGATATTACAAATAATCATATTGAAGATGTTGATATTAATTCTGCAAAGAATGGTATTTATCAACATATTATTGATAGTATTCAAAGAGATATTAAAACTATTCAAGATAACGCTGCAATTAATAATTCTGTTAAACAAGAACATATTGCTCAATTAAATGAACGTCTAGATGCTATTAATAAACTTTATACTCCTATTGATATTGAAAATAAAAATGATATTCAATCAGCTATTCAACTTCAAAAACAATATAATGAAGTATTTAAAGATTTAGCAGAAGTTGTTAATGCTGAGATTAATGTTGAAGTTAATAAAAATCAACTTAATCTATCTGATGATAATATTAAATCTCGTATAACTTATCTTAATAACTTCTTTGATAATAGTCGTAAAAAGATTGTTAATAAAGCTATGGACGATTTACGTAATGCTTATAAACAATATGGTAAAGAATATGTCAATTCTGTTATTAAAGATGCTAATAATGGTAATAAACCAAATATAGATAAAATTATTCGAGATGCTTATGCTGCACTTGATTTAAGTTCTAAAGGTAATGAACATCTTAAAACTACATTAGAACAATTAGCTGAAATTGCAGAGATTGAAAACGATGTTAATAATACTCCTAAAGAGGAAGAAATTGCTCCTGTTAATCCTGATGCTAATGAAGTTAATGAAACTGATGTAGATGATACTAACTCATCTCCATCCTCCACGGGGGGTATAGCGGAGCGAAGCGAAGCGGTTCCTAGTGAGCCTACTAATACTGAACAACCTCAATCTCAAACTGAACAACCAATTTCTCAAAAACCTATTAGTACTCATAAACCTGAAGTTAATAATGCTCTTCCAGATGATGATTTTGAACGTGGTCAAATAGGTACTGATTTAGTTTATGAAAGTATTGCTGATTTAGAAGATTCTTTAGGACATGAATCTACTAGTAGTGATTTACTTAATGCTAGACAGTCTTTTATTGATAAACTTAATCAAGCTGGATTTGAACAAACAGAAGCTAGTGATATAGTTAATAATATTATTGACGGTCTTACAGGAGGTAGTTTATATAGTTCTGTTCAAGATGATAGTACTAGACGTTTATTACTTAATGCTACTTATGCTACTGTTACAGGTAATGAACGTAATATAGAAGCTATTATGGATGATTTTGCTAATAGTGTTGATAGTGAAGGTAATACTAGAGGTAAAATTGTTAATGGTAAAGTCTATCTTAGTATTGGTCAATTAGTTGAATATATAGATAGTGTTACGGGTAATAAAATTATTAAAAATTACTTGTTTAATCAAATAAAAAACTATCTTTACGCTAGCACTAATAATCAAGGTAAATATCGTGCTACTGATGAATCAACTATTAAGAAACTTAATGCTAGACAATTTGTTCAATACGTTGACGGTATTGCTAAAGAACGTCTTGAAAGACTTCAAGTTGAACATACTAATAATGTTAATCTTAAGTATATAGTAGAGAATGAAAATGTTAAAGCATTTACTAGTATTAAGCAAGGTGATTATTTAGAAGCCATATATAATGTTAAACTTAAACGTATTGATATATTTGCTAATGATACAATTATTGGTTATATAGGAGTTCCAAATATTGATAAGTTTGGTAATTATGATATGGTTAATCAAGGTTGGAAATATAATATTCATGCTGAAAATGGTCAAGTTGTTTCTCCACTTAAAGACGCTTTAATTAGTATTCTTGATGGTGATAGATTTGACGAAGAATTTATTGGTCATTTATATGAACTTGCTGTTAAAGAAGAAGTTACACAAGAAGAACTTGTTAATCTATTTAAAGAATTTGAAACTAAATATCCTGATGTAGTTAGAGATTTTACTACTCCTGTTGCAAGTTTTGATTTAGCTGGGCATCTTGTTAATCTTACTAAATACATATTTAATCAGCCTTATGAAAATAGTCATGAAGCTAGTATTAATCGTTGGTTTAATAATCTTCTTAATAGTTATGACCAAGCTATTACAATAGTTAAAGGTGACTTTAAAGGTAAAGTTAAAGCTGTTAATGTTAAATATGGAGTTCTTAATACTATTGATGATGCTAATGGTGAATGGAATGATGTACAAGAAACAGTAGTTGGTTATGATGAAAATATTAACAAACTTGGTGTAGTTGTACAAGGTCAAGTATATCTTAATGGAGAAAGTAAACCTACTATTATTGAAAATCTTACTACTAATGGTATGCCTGTTATTAGTATTCCAAATAGTGATGGTACTTCTCTATATGCTTTTTGTAAACAAGTTCCATTAAATAGTAATCTACTTAAAGGTGATGCTCGACGTATTATTAATTCTATTAAAAATGAAGTTAATAATCTTTGTAGAGATTATATTAGTGGAAAAATAAGTTTTGGTGAACTTAAACAAAGTCTTGGAGATATATTTGGAAATAATAAACTTATTAACGGAGATAGAAATACTGGACTTCAAATTAGTATTAATCCTACTAATATAGGCTTTTATGTTAAAGGTGCACATTTTAATGGTAAGGATTATGCTTTTACTATTAATTCTGATGCTGGTAATTATAAACGTAATATTATTATTAATTCTCCTTATGTTGTTAATAGTGCTTTTAAAATAGGTAAAAGTTATGGTATTAATGCTAGTACTATTGATGAATTAGATAATGCTCTTCGTCCTGTTATTGATGAAATGTTTAACTATGCTCAATTTGCTATTAGTAAAGATTTTATTAATGATAGTACAAAAACTAATGATAAAACTAATAAATATATTTATCGTGAAAATGGTAAAACTATTATAAATATTGATGGTAAAACTTATAGTTATAATAGTTATCAAGATTTTATTATTAGTAATGGTTTAGTTAGAACTAAATTAGCTAATACTAATACTAATGAAACTGCTGGTAATTGGCAAATAGATATTCATTCTAAACTCGATATTACTTATGAACTTGAGGGTAGACCCCCCGTGGAGGATGGAGCAATACCTGAACAGTTATCAGAGTTCATGTTAGATGATACTCTTAATGCTATTAATTTTAATGCTTTTGAATCTGCTATAACTGCTAAGAATTTAACTAGTGGACTTAAAAAGTATTTTGCTAATGACCAAACTGCTATTGATTATATTAATGCTCTTCAAAAGATTGGTATTTTACCTAAGAATATTCAAGTTGTAGATAGTATTACTGATAATAATGGTAATCAAGTTAATGCTGTTTATCATCGTGATACAGATACTATTGAACTTAATAGTTCTGCTATTGCTGGTCAAAGAGTTTATCGAGTTGTTAATATTATACTTCATGAAAGTTTACATAGACAACTTTATACTAAATATAATACTGAACAAGCTCTTGCTTTAGTTAAACCTATTTATGATAAATTTAAGTTTTGGCTTGATACTCAAGATGATGCTACTAAAGAAAGACTTAAACCTTATCTATTTGAGAACTTTAATACAAGTGAAGCTCTTGAAGAATTTCTAGTTGAAAGTATTACTAGCAATGCTCTTATGACTGCACTTAATGAAATTAAATATGATAATAGAAAAGTTAATAAACGTAAGACTTTATTTAGTAGACTTCTTGAAGTTATTGCTGATATGTTAGGTATTAAGATTAATGAAGATAGTTTATTAGCTGCTGCTAGAGATGCTTATAAAGCTATTAAAAAAATGCCTAAAGAAAGTAATCAAGAAGCTATTCAAGGAACTTTTCAGTTTGAAGAAGAAACTGCTAGTACAGAACAAACTGAAAATCCTAATGAAGATAATAGTCAAGATTATAATTATAATAATGATAATCTTAATGATGGACTTAATATGTTTAGTAGTGTTGATGATGATATAGTGCTGAATATGGCTGAATTAACTAGCCGTTTACCAATAGACCAACAGCCCGAATTTGCCACTTTGCTTGACACAGGGCGAATCAGTTTTAGCTGTATGTAGAATTAATCGAGCAAAGATAAAAGTCGCTTAAAACGAAAGAAAACAGCCTCTATGACGATGTAATAAAATTTTACTTTACATTAGTCATAGAGGTATTACTATTAATGAATTTAAACTTAAATATAAACTTATGAGCTGTGGAAATATTAAACTTGTAGGATATAATAATCTTAATAATGTTATTATTAAAGAACATGGTTCTAATAATGCTGATTATTATAGTCTTATAGCTATGGTTGAAGACCCAATTTTTAAAAAGATTGTAGCTGATAAAGGTATTAATGTTAAAACTTCTGGAAGACAAGCTTATAATGCTCTTCTTGAAGCTAGAGCTATTAAACTTCGTAATATGGACGATGTAGCTTCTGTTGCTGAAAAAGAAGAACGTGGTTTGTTTAGTACAATTAAAGCTAGAGATACAGCTATTACTTATATGGCTGATATTATGAATAAACTTAGTTTTAATTTTTTATATAATGGTGCTCCATTAAATTTTAATGAAATTAAAAAACGTACTAATGAAACTGTTATTAACGCTGGACTTAAACGTGCTAAGAAATTAGCCGGAAGTGATGAAGCTAGAAATAATGAACTTAATAGTTTTATTAATAATCCAAATCCTGCTACTAAAATTAATGGTCTTGGTGCATTTCTTCGTAAATATGGTGATGCTCAAGATTTTAATTATGGTGCATTACTACGTTCATTAACTAATACTGAATTTAATGAAGCTCTTTTTAATAATAAAAATGTAGCTAAACTTATTAAACGAGATGAGTTATATCAAACTACTGATTATGAAGAATTAGGCGGTTATCTTGATGAAACTTCTACTGAAGGTGATGAAAATAGCATAGATGATGGTATTGATTTAATGACTCAACTTTGGAATTTAAGTATTGGTGAAGTTAAAGATTTTAATAAACACGTAGAAGAAATTATTAAATATCATCTTGCAAGTTTACCTAAACTTACTGCTGCTTCTCAACTTGATAATGGAAGTTATCCTTTTGATACTAATAACGAATTAGGAGTTGTTACTTTTTCTGATGTTAATTACTTATCTAAAATATTATATGCTAGTGCTGATACTAGTAATGTAGATAATTTTATAGCTAGTCTTAAACGTATATCTGAAACTATTCCAAATTGTGAATGTTTAATTCAATTACATGATTTACTTAGCAAAAATAAAGTATTTGCTAATAAGTATATGATGGTGTTTAATAAACCTATTATATCTAAAATTGAAACTTATATTCAAACTGATTCTAATGGTAATAGTTATGTTCGTGCTCGTGTAACTAACCCTAATACTGATTCTCGTACCATTTTACAGAATACTTTTTATAATAATGTTAAGAATAATATTATTACTAATCGTGTTCCTACTGCTCGTGAAAAGTTTCGTATATATAATAGATATAAAAATACTCCTCATGCTAATCTTTATTTATATGATGCTTTTAAAGAAATATTTCCAGATATTAATCAAGCTAGTTTTAATTTAGCTATTGCTAAGATTGGTCGTGTAGCTATGGCTAATAATCTTATTAATTTTGCCAATGTTATTAATCGTACAGTTGAAAATTATAATAAATATGTAGAAGCGCTTAAAAAGGATAAAGGAACTAAAATGCCTGATAGTTTTATTAATAGAGGTGATACTTCTATTATATATCAAATGGCTGATGTCTTTAAAGATATTATTTATATTCCTGTTGAACTTAATTCTCGTAATCCTGAAGGTAATTTAAGTTCTGATGTTATTAATAGAAGTTTTATTACTAATATTGCTAAAATTATTAATGATGATAAATCTACTGTTGAAGAACAAAATGCTATGGTGGAAGCTTATGCTAAACAAAAGTTTGCTAGTCATCAATATGATTATAGTAATTTACTTCTTGAACATAGAGATAGTAATGGTAATATAATTAATTATGGATTATTTAGAAGAGTTGGAAATGGAACTCCTAAACTTACTGAATATGCTCGTAGTATGTTTAAAACTTCTCTTCTTAATGGTATTAGCGAATTAGATAATAACAATAATGACTTATATCGTAGTATGAGTGATGGTGATTATTTAATTACTGCTATGGGATTATTTATGACTGATATTAATAATTCTGAAACTCCTACTGCTAATTATTTACTTCCTATACCTAGTGATGCTCCTAAAAACTTTACTATTACTGCTCCTAGATATAGTCTTGCTGGATTACGTAGTCAACTAGAAGATGGAACTAAAATTATAAATAAAGAACATCCATTATTTAAACAATATTATAATATAGCTATTCAAGAACTTACTAATATGGCTCAAGCTGTTAATGTAATGTTTAAAACTAATGCTAATGGTAATCCTATTTTAACTAATGGAGATTTTGAATTTAGTGATACTTATAATAATAAACCTGAACATTTTTATAATCAATACCATAAAGATGGAAAAGGTAATGTATTTACTACTAAAGATGGACATAAAGTTTTAGTTGGTAGAGTATTTAGTTTTAAACGTTTAGTTAGTAAAATTACTCCTAATAGTAATGGAGCGTTTAATGAACTAATTGGATATGGTAAGACTATTGACATCCTCTACGGGGGGTCTACACGTGGACTTAGCTATGTTAATAATCAAGTAGTTCTTAATGGAGAACAACATATTGCTCTTGAAGATGCTGTTGCTGATTGGTTAAATGAATATATAATTAATGGTTATAAAGAACTTAAAAATAAATATGGTACATTTATTGATGATAGGATTAATAATGAATCTTTAGCTGAATTTCTAGTTAATGATTATCTTGTTAGAGATAGTATGTATGATATGTATGGTGGTGACCAAAGTTTTTATAAGAATGGTCAAGCTATTCTAAAACGTATTAAAGAAGTACAAGCTAGTGGTAATCCTTTTGGTAATACTGATTTTACTAAAAATGATTTAGATATAGCTACTGATTTATATGATATAACTATCAAAGGTAATGCTGTTACTGTTCCTTATACTGTTAATGGAATTACTAAACGTAAAAAAGTAGTTCTTCAAGATAAATTTAGGGGTGTTACTATTTATAATACTTTTAAAGCTTCTGATAAAGTTGTTATTGATAGACTTGATAATCAACTTAAAAAAGCTGGACTTGATAAAAAAGATAGAGAACGAATATTAGAACCATTTAAAGGTGGAGTTAATGCTAATGATGCTCAATCATATATTACTCTTGAGGAATGGATTCGTCGTATTACTGCTGCTGGTGAATTAGATAAATATGCTGGACTTATTCAAAGTCTTACAGATGATACTCCAATAGATAAAATTGATTGGACTAAATTTGCTAATAAAGTTCAAATTCAAAAGAATTTCTATTATGATTTATATTATGATACTACTGTTGGCATTGAAGTTCCTAGACAAGTAAAGAATGCTGAGTTTGTTCTTATTCCTAAACTTATTAAAGGAACAGAACTTGAAAAAGTTTATAATATAATGACTAATAGAGGTATTCATCAAATTAATACTGTTGAAACTGTTAAAGTTGCACAACATAATAGAATGACACTTTGGAATAACGATGGTGTTTTAACTGATGAAGCTCTTAAAGAATTTGATAATAATGTATTTGATAATTCTGAACTATTTAGTTATAATTATCTTTATCGTCAGCAAGAAGTTCCTCAACATATGGTTGATGCTAGTAATAAAGCTGCTATTCAGATTATGAAAAAAATGCTTGATAATCTTCCTAATAGAACTGAACTTAATGAACTTAAAGATAAAGTATTTAATAACTATGTAGCTAATATTAGAAATAGTTTTGAAAAAACTTGTGCTGAACTTGGTATTGGATTAGATGATAATGGTCATATTGATTTAAATTCTAATGGTACTATTAAAAATCTTAATCGTTTTGTATTTTTTGATAGATTTAAAGAAAATGCTCAACAACAAGGAGTTGAGAAAGCTCTTCTTGAATTTTTTGATTTAGATAGTGCTGGATTTAATAATCTTCCTTTATTTTTATCTAATATTAATAGTAAACTAGAAAGTATTGCTAATAGTTATTTTAATACTAATATTACTAGACAACTTATTAGTGGTTGGCACGCTGCTCAGCTATCTGATTTTGGTTTTAAAGTTGATAAACAAACTCAAACAGATAGTAAACTTCAATATAAAAAGATTGGAGAAGTTGATGGCACTCCTGTTTATTATACTGAAATTAAACTTCCTAGATGGAGTAGTAAACTTAAAGGATTAAATATTAAACAAGTTCCTGATAGTTTACGTACTATGATTGGTTATCGTATTCCTACTGAAGGTAAACAATCTATATGTATTATGTATGTTAAAGAGTTTCTTCCTGATGCTTATGGTAGTACTGTTGTTGTTCCTGATGAATGGGTTACTCAAACTGGTTCTGACTTTGACGTTGATAGTGTTTATGGTATGTCTAAAACATTTAATCTTGTTAAAGGTGTTCCAACTGAAATTACTCATGCCAGATATACTAAAGATGAAGTAGGATATATTAATTATGTTAAAGATAATGTAGATAAAGCTAGTCGTAAAATTCTTGGTAAGACTTATAATAAACAAGGTAATATTAGAGCTTCTTTAAAAAATAGCGAAGATGCTATTAATGCTACTCTTGAAGGTTATAATGGTAATCTTAAAGTTGTTGAAAAAATTGCTAATGATGGTGGACTTAAGTCTTACGAATCATACTTAAAACTCCCCGTGGAGGATACAAGTAGTCAAGCTGCTAGAACTAATGCTATTATTCAATCATTTATTAATATACTTAATAATCCTGCTGCATTTGAAGAAAATACTACTACTTCTAATTTTGAAAATGTCAAAGAAGCTAATGAAACTTATGCAGAAATAGTTGGCGCTAATAAAACAACTGTTGCTCCTAGTGATTTCTTTACTCAACTTGATTGGTTTGATGCTGCTACTTCTGGTATTAAACTTAAAGGTATTAGTGTTAATCGAGATACTTTTATGAGTATTGGTAATGTTACTAAGGCTAATCATAGTGAAGGTATTAAAGTTATGTACACTACTGATGTGATTAGTGAGCAAGAAGCTGTTAATAGATATGGTAAAGAAAATGTAGAAACTATTGGTAATAAACATATTCGTATTACTCATAAGAATTTTGGTTGGTCTGGAGATGATAAGAATGTTGATGGTTATTTGATTAATCCTTATAGTTCTCAGACTACTGCTCATATTCTTGATGTTATGAAAGAGGGAGCTATACATAATGAAAATACTTATACGTTTAATGCTTTCAAAACTATTGTTGACTTTGGAAGTAATTATGATACTGCTATTGGATTTATGTGGCAACCTGCTATTGATATACTAGTTCGTAAATGGAAAGAAACTAATAGTGTTCTTGCAGAAGGTACTAAAAATCCGCTTACTGAAGCTATTAGAGAAGTTGCTCATAATCTTGGTTTTGGTGAAAAGATTAATTTTGCTGGACGTAAAAAGCTAATTGAAACTATTGATAAAAGTTATGGTGAAACTTTCAAGAAATTATTCAATTTAAGCGTTTCTGACGCATTTTCATCACCTGACCTTATATTTTCATCAGATGCATATAAATCTCGTCTTAGAGGGGAAATGAATGGCGTTCAGCAGGCTTTATTCGACCTTTATGTTCTAGCACAATTCAATCGGCTAAACTCAATCGGACAGGATATAAGTAATAATCTTAATATTCTTAGTGCTGATAAATATGGTGCTAAACAAAGTTTTTATGCTAGTGATAAAGTATTTAGAGATGCTAGAACTGTTATTGAGAATAGTAATATTTATGCTCCATCCTCTACGGGGGGTCAAACCTTGCTGTTAGAGAGTGTATTTCCTGATATTAGTGGTGGTATAAATGCGTTTATTAAATCTGATATATCTAAAAGTAGTTATCCTAGTTTAGCTGCATTTTTACAAATGAGTACTGCTCTTAGTATTAAAGCTACTCAACAAGTATTTGAAACTGTTAATCCTGTATTTATTGATTATGTATATAGAATAGCAGAATGGACTAAAGGTGGAATAATGACTGAAAAGTTATATAATGACTATAAAGATTATCTTATTAATAAACTAGAAGTAGGTAATAATGGTAGTTCTTATCTTAATTTACCTGTTACTATTGTTAATGGAGAATTTGTTCATCCTAAATTCATTAAAGAATACGGTACTGGTCAATTTAGAGCTTTAGAAGTTGGTAGAGTTAGTGGTACACTAATTAATATTAAAACAGATGATGTTGTAGTTAAAAATATATTTGAACCTACACAAACTGAAATTGATGTATTTGCTAGACTTACTCCTGCTCAGAAAGTTGATTGGATTAAACGTAACTTTAGTCAAGATGGTAGTATATTTGAACATATTGAAATAATTGCTAATGATGAAAGAAATAATCGTCGTAATGTAAATATTCAATATATTAATTACATACAAGGTGATATTACTAATGATGAAGCCCATAGATTGTTTGATAGAGCTTGGAATCATCCTAATCCTTTCATTAAACTTACAGCTCTTGATTTAGTTAAATATGCTTTTATTGTTGAAGGTCATAAATTTAGAACTAGAAATATTAGTAGACTTATAAGTAATACTCCCCTTAGAGGATTGAGTGAGGGCGGAATAGCTATTGGAGATATAGCTATGAAAGGTATTAATAACTATGGTTTTATTGATAAAGATAATGTTGAAGATATAATTGGTTTTATTCGTAAGAATTATAATAGTTTTAATTGTCCTAGTTATACATTTAAAAGACTTACTAATAATAAAATTAATTATAGTCTAAAAAGAAGTGGTATTATTACTTTTAATGGTCAAGAAAATCTTGATAATGTAGGAATAATAAGAAATGGAGATGCTGTTAATGTTATTAGAATTAATAGAAATTTATATATTAAAGGAACTTATGATGGTACTTTAGCTTATTATCCTATTGATAGACTTGAATCATTTGAAACTTATAATAGTATTGAACCTAGTATTATAGCTAATAATAATATTCATAAACCATTATCCGTTCTTCTTTATAAAGGTCTTACTCAACAAGAAAAAAGAGATAAGTTTATTGATGGCATTAAAGATAATATTAATGAAGCTATAAATAAAGGTTATAAAGAAGTTCCTGAACTATATAGTAAATATATTTCTGATGAGTATTTCCAACCTTTTATGAATACTCCTTTTGAGAATAATACTATATATACTATTAATGATAAATTTTATCTTAACATTAATGGAACTACTGCTATTAATTTAAGCGATGATTTAAAACAATATAAAGCTAAATATTCTAATATTGAAGATAATAAACTTGGATTGTTTATTGAAATTAATGAAAATGAAATAGATAGAGTTACTAGTAATACAGATAGATATAGTAGTGTTGATGACCAAACTCCTATTGGTAGATTTGCTAAAAATGCAAGTTTAATTATATCACGCGCTGTTCGTCATGGACAACCTACTGCTCAAAATGTATTAAATGCTCTTAATAATGCTGAAATTAATTATCTTGATAGTAGTAGTCTTTCTGATAATTCTGAATTTTCATTATCAGTCATTGCTAATTATATAGATATTGAAGCTAATAATATTCTTAATGATATTAATCGTTTTATTAAAATTGACGGTATTGATAAACCTATTAACGATAAAGATGTTATTGGTAAAGTTCTTAAAGATGAACAACTTCAAAATCGTTTCTTAGATGTTATTCTTAGTGCTAATACGTTTAAGAATAAATATAAACTTATTAGCGAAATTGATATTGATAGTACAAATCTTGATGATAAAACTAAAGAGAATATTAGAAAGATTCAAAAATTAGTTAATCAAGTTGATTCTAATACTACTGTACATTCTGCTAGAAAAGATTGGTTTGAAAGATGGATTCAATTACGTACTACTAATCCTAATTATCTAAGTGGTCTTATGAAAGAATTTGATGCTTATGGTGATACTGGATTTATGGATTATTGGATACAAGATATTCGTGCTAATCGTAATTTTGTATTGCAGAATATACTTAAAGATGTAATGGGTACTGTTGAAGAAGGTCGTCTTAATGGTATTAAAGAGTCTAATGACTTTAGAAATTATCTTAAAGAACTTAAATCTAGAGCTGCTAAAGATGGTAAATCTGTTAGTCTTGATAGTATTATTGATGATGATGGTAGATTAATTCAACCTAATAATCATGTTTGGGAAGAAAAGATGAAGAAATATAGAGATGCTGCTATTGAAGCTGAACAAAAATTTGGTATAAATAGTATTGAACATCTTATTGCTCTATCTAATAAAGCTAAGTTTATTGATATGACTACTATTCATCAACTTAAACCTATCACAGTTCAAGATGAAGATGGTAATGATGTTACTATTGAATATTCTACTTATATTATAAATCTTGAAAGAAGTTTATTAGGTCTTAAAAAAGAAGATGATGGTATTCCTAAAGAATTTGCTGAATATAAAAGACTTAATGGTAGAATACGAGATATTCTAAGCCAAGCTACTGATAATGTTACTACGCAAAGTCAAGATGAAGAACTTGGACGTATATACGCTCAAATGGATAGTCTTACTAGTCTTTATGATGAAGATGGTAATAAAAAGATTGGTCATGATTTAAATGTAGCTGAAAGACTTCGTGCTTATCAAACTAATATTCGTAAAGTTAAAGAAATGTTCTATGATAAGCAAGCTAAAGAAGGATTTGATTCTAAACTTAAAGAACAACTTTCTATTATTAGTAAATATGAAAGTCAACGTGATGCTAATGGTAATCTTCTTATTAGTATGGAAGAACTTATGAAAGTTCCTGAATATCGTGAAGCTAAAGAATGGATTCGTAAGAATACTAGATATATTCTTGATATTAAAGATATAGAAGATTTAAATTGGGCGTTTGAAGAACTTAAAGATGCTAATAAAGGTAATAGCGTTCTTAATCTTGCTATTAAAGAATTTCAAGCTAAAGATGAATTTAACGTGGTTGATGGACGTAAGATACCTGAAGAACGTGCAGCTCTTATTAAAGCTGAAACAGTTAGAAAATATAAATATACTAAAGGTAATGGTATGCCTTATGTTGGTATTATTCGTTCTGCTGAAGATGAATTAAGAATTTATCGTGCTGATTTCTATAATTATCTTACAGGTAATAAATCTAAGAGCGAAGAAGAAATTAATGTAGGAGAAGCTATTAATAAAATACTTGAAAAATATTTTGATAATGCTACTAGAACTCTTAATACTGCTGATATTAGTCAAGAAGATTTAGAACAACTCAAGACTGGTTTTGAAGTATTTAATGGAATTACTAGAGGTGAAAAGAGTACTGATAAAGATAAAGCAAAACGTGTTGCTGAATTTATTGAAAGTGAATGTGATGTTACTTATAATTGGAAACAATATGAACTTGATAAAAATAGAGCTTTTGCTAAAGGTAAAAAGTATTATGATAAATGGCTAGAAGTATTTAGTGAACAAGTTGAAGAAAATGGAACTATTGCAGAAAGACCTAATCGAACTATTTATGGTATTATTAAACCTAAAGATTTAGATAAATGGACTGATATTGATAGAACTGCTGCAATTAATATTCTTCAAAAGAGAACTAGAGAAACTACTACTCAATATTATTATATGAAAGAAAAAGAAGTTCTTGATAAATATGGTATTGATAGTGTTGAATATAAACAATGGTATAGAGATAATCATTATTTTGACCCATATACTCGTACTATTAAACCTATTCGTATTTGGACTACTATGCAAATGATTAAAGATGATGGTTCAGCTGTTGTTGGTAATTATGAACCACGTATTAATCAAATGCATATTACTCCTAAAGAAGAACTTGTTAATCCAGAATATAGTAGTTTTGTTAATAAGTACAAAGTAGGAACAGGATATGATAATCTTAATTATACTAATCTTAATGAGTATCAACTTGAACTTATGAATAAAGTAAATGAACTTATGAAAAAGTATTGTTTTACTAATAGTAATAAGCGATATGTTGATATGGGTTATCTTCCAGCTTTGCCTAAATCTAAAGATATGACTGTTAAAGATTACTTTGAACAAGCTCTTAGTTTTCTTGGTTGGACAGCCAATGTTCCTAATAATACTAGTTGGAGAAATAATGAAGATTTAACTTTTGATAAAGATTATGATATTCCTAATCCTAGATTAGTTCAGTTAGTTAATAAAGATACTCAACAACTTCCTACTATACCTAGATTTAAAGAACCTAATGAAAGTGATGAAGAATTTAGTAAACGTAAAGCTGCTGCTATTAAAGCTAGAGATGAGATTATTGAAAAAAATAATAAAATTCATAATGATATTCTTAATCGTAATTGGGAAGAAGTATTTAATAGTTTCTTAATTGAAAGTAATAGATATAATGCTGTTAAAACAGTTAAAAATCTTCTTTATACTGCTGACCAAATTATTACTAGCAATACTGCTTATGATATAAATTATAAAGGTAATATAACTGAAAATAGAGAAGCTAGTGCCGGTGGAGAAATTGAATATAAACAAGAAAAACAAACTAGAACTAGTGAACATCTTAGAAGTTTTATTCGTCGTCTTGTATTTGAACAATATAAAGATAATAAAACTCCTAATCTAGTTAAACTAGGTTCTCTTGCTCAAAATATTGCTGGTAGTAAATATATGATGATGAATATTACTGGTGGTATTGCTAACGTTCTTACTGGTTCTAGTAACATCTTTATGGAACGAGCTGCTGGTGAATATATTAATCTTAAAGATTGGGAAGCTGGTAAATCTGAATGGATTAAAGGAACTGTTAGTTATATGGCTAATATGTATAGTGAAAATAGTAGTACACTTCAAGATGCTATTATTAAACTTAGTCATGTAGTTGATTTTGATAGAGTAACTGAAGTTAGTACTGTTGAAGGTCTTAAAGAAAATATTCGTAGAGCTCGTGGATTACTATTTAGTCCTCAATCTGTTGGTGAACATTATATGCAAAATGTTATGCTATTTGCTATGCTTAAATCTCATAGACTTGTTGATAATGGTAGAGGTGGTTATGATATAATGAGTAAAGAAATGTATCATCGTAAAGCTGAACAAGATGCTCTTATGTCTGTAATAAATACTCCCCGTGGAGGAGAGAGCCAAACTCTTCTTGAACAATTCAATAAGTTCATTGATGATGCTAAAGCTGATAATAAAAAACGAGCTAAATATAATCTATTTAAAGCTAATCCTATATTCGATTTTGTTAAAACTTATCTTAATGAAGAACAACAAAGAGAATATATAGCTAAACGTAAAGAACTTATTAAGAATATTGATAAAGAGTTTGCTAAACTTCCAGATATTTATAATCAGTTTGAACTTAAAAATGGAATTGCTCAAATAAAACCTGATAGTAAACTTACTCTTAAAGAATATGCTAAATTTATTGATAAAGTTCGTGAAGTAAATAAGAAAGTTCATGGTGTTTATGATAAACTTGGTTCTGCTAATATTGAACAACATTGGTTGGGTGGTACGGTTATGCAATATCATAAACATCTTTATCCAGGTTTTAAGAAACGTTATCGTTGGAATGGTTATTATAATGAAACTCTAGGTACTATTGAAAAAGGTAGTTATACTAGTCTTTATGATTATTTAACTATTCCATTTAAAGAAACTAACATAGGAGAAGTTAATAATGTAAGTGATGTTCTTAAAGCATTTCAAACTTATGGTAAGAATTTACTTTCATTTGCTGTTAATTTCAAACTTAATTATGAACTTCTTCCTGAACATGAAAAAGCAAATATTAGACGTAATTTAGGTGATTTACTTTATGTAGGTGCTGCTATTATTGGAGCAATTGCTATAACTGGTATGGGCGGTGATGATGATGAAAGTATTATATATAATCTTATGCTTTATCATGCTGACCGTCTTGCTTCTGAAGCTGCTTCATTTACTCCATTTGGTGCTTATTCTGAAGGTAAAAAGTTATGGTCTAGTCCTGTTGCTATTGGACAAACTATTAATGATTTGCTTGGTACTACTGCTATGGCTGCTAGATTTCTTATTGAAGAAGATTTTACTGAGGAATATACTACTGGTAGATATAAAGGTATGAATAAGTTTGAAGTTATGGCTATTCGTAATATACCTGTTGTTCGTAGTATTAATCGAGTTCTTGATTTACCTAATAATAATAGTTATTATAAACTTGATGAAAATATACTTAGTATTATACCTTATAAAGATATAGCTAAAGATATATTTGAATAAGCTGGACTTGAATCTAGTAAAAAATAAGGGCTTGTCTATGGTATCACTACCTAGACAAGCCCTTTTTACTTTTATATTAATTAAAACCATCATCATTATTACCAATAACACACATAAGAATAACAAAAACTATAATACCAATAACAAATAGTTTTCCACTATACTTATCCATAGCTTCACTATCACTAATATTATTAGCAACAGCTAATAATTTAACACCACCAAATACAATTCCAAGAAGAACAATAAATGCAACCATAATTATAATATATTTAAGTTTAACAATAAGATAAAAATAAACCCCAGTAGTAAGACTAGCTTATCTACCGAGGTTTCAATCGTGCCAACGACTATAAGTTTAAGGATTAGTAGAACGCTCCGCTTCGCTACGCTCAACTCCCCGTAGAGGATGGAATAGACTAGTATTCATTCAATCAATATAATCATTATTATTAATAACTATACTAATATTACTAGCATAACTACCATTCCATCCTCTACGGGGAGTATAGCGAAGAGTGCGTAGCACTCGTAGCGGTTCCAAGCTAATCATCAAATTAAATAAAGCCAGCTCTATTAGAGCCAGCTTTACGTATAACATATAAACCATTAGCATTAATACTATTTACTTCTTTAGTCCATATTTAGCCCATTGAAGAACAAATCCAAGACCTTCCCAAATTTTATCTTCAGCTTTAATTCGAGCATAATTAGCACCAACATTTAAATCAAAGTTTTCAGGTTTTACACAAGCTGCTTGACCATGAACTTCAAATCCAGTAAGACAAGTAAGAGTAGTATTAGTTGTTTTAGTACCAACTTTTACATTTTCAATACCTTTAATAAATCTTTTAATATCATTTGCTTTAAGAACATCTCCAGCAGGATCTTCAAGTTTATAATAAGCTTTCTCAAACTCTTTAGCAGGACTCCAAGATTTATATCCATTAAGATAAGTTACTTAGATCGGAAGAGCACA
>OLAT01000087.1_pt1 | contig 23145 bp, 20 predicted proteins | sample 1607701 | NCBI WGS metagenome assembly OLAT01 (sample SAMN02674693, study PRJEB24791) | human gut metagenome, SKBSTL018 | isolation source: stool | host: Homo sapiens | place: USA
TCTTTTTGTTGGTCTGCCAGATCTCGGCCAGCTTGTCCAGCCGCTTGTCCGGCACTGCCACGATGCCGGAGTTCGGCTCGATGGTGCAGAAGGGATAGTTTGCAGCCTCCGCATTCTTGGTGGAGGTGATGGCGTTGAACAGAGTGGACTTGCCCACGTTGGGCAGGCCGACAATACCTAACTTCATATAAAATACGCTCCTTACACGTTTTTTGGCATAACGATACATCTACCATTATACGCGATGAACCCCGCCAGCGCAAGGGGGCAGGGCTATCTTGAATCAGGAATCCTGAAATAATCCGGGATGGTTTATCGGCAAGAAATCAAATCTCGGAAGTTCTGCGGTAAACGTTTCTTGCCGATAGCGCGGCTGCGTAAGGCGTACCCTAGGCAGAAATGTGAAAAAAACTACACTTCCTTCTTTATTTTGTCATAACTGTCCCGTATAATAGAAAGGAAAGAGCCTGTCAAAACGCCCGGAAGGGCTGAAGATACAGCAAAAACCTGCATAAAAGGGGAGGAAAACACTTATGGCAAACGAAAAGATCCTTGTGGTGGACGACGACGCCAACATCTGCGAGCTGCTGCGGCTGTACCTGACCAAGGAGGGCTATCAGGTCACGGTGGCAAACGATGGCGAAGAAGGACTGGAAAAGTTCAACGCGGTCAAGCCGGACATGGTGCTGCTGGACGTGATGATGCCCCGCATGGACGGTCTTGAGGTCTGCCGCCGCATCCGCAAGGCGGGCAACACCCCGGTGATGATGCTTACCGCCAAGGGCGAGACCTTTGACAAGGTGCTGGGCCTGGAGCTTGGCGCAGACGATTACATGGTAAAGCCCTTTGACGCAAAAGAGGTGGTGGCACGCATCAAGGCGGTGCTGCGCCGTTGCCAGACGACCTCCGCTGCCGCCGAGAGTACCGAGGGCGTCATCGAGTTCGACAACCTGCGGCTGGATATGAACAGCTATGAACTGCGGGTCAAGGGCAAGGTAGTGGAAGCTCCCCCCAAGGAGCTGGAACTGCTGAATTGTCTGGCCTCCCACCCCAACCGCGTGTACACCCGCGACCAGCTGCTGGACGAGGTGTGGGGCTTTGAGTACTACGGCGACAGCCGCACCATTGATGTCCATGTCAAGCGCCTGCGCGAAAAGCTGGCCGGTGCTTCCGATAAGTGGGAGCTGAAAACCGTCTGGGGCGTGGGCTATAAGTTCGAGGTGCGTCAGTAATGCGTAAAAGTATCTCCACGGCCTTTTTCTCCATGGTGTCCACCCTGATGGTGCTGGGCATCGTGCTGATGGGCTGCTCGGAGTGGGTGCTGTTCAAGAATTATTTTGCGAAGGATCGCTACGAAACACTGGATCAGGTGGTAAATGTCGCCAAGCGTACCGCGGAGTATCTGGTAAACAGCGAGACCATGCCGCAGGGCGCAGAGCTGGACGCTTTGAACACCAAGTTGGAGATCATCGGCGAGAGCGCCGAGGCGTATCTGTTTTTCACCGACCGACAGGGCAATGTGCTTATTGCCTCCGACCCGGACAAGCTTACCACCACCACCGTGCCGCTGGATATCTGCCAGCGCGCCAACGCAGTGGCTGACCCGGACGCCCGGCACTACCACGCTTTCGGCGATTTGGGCGGCGCCCTGACCGAAAAAAGCTATATCGCGGCGGTGGAGACCATCGACGACCAGAGCCTGTTCAGCGGCTGGCTGTTTTTGTGCTCCTCCGGCGCGCAGCTCACCGACTTCAAGCAGCAGTTCTGGTCTAACTTCCTCATGTCCGCCTGCGTGATGCTGCTGTGCGCTAGCGTGCTGACCCGCCTGTTGATGCGTCAGCTTACCGACCCGCTGCAGAAGGTGACCGATGCCGCCCAGCGCTTTGGCGGCGGCGACCTCTCCGTCCGCGTGGAGGGCGTGGAGGGCGATGGCGAGGTGGCAGACCTTGCCCGCACCTTCAACCAGATGGCGGAGAACATCCAGTCCAACGATAACTCCCGGGGACAGTTCATGGGCAACATCGCCCACGAACTGCGCACCCCCATGACCACCATCAAGGGCTTTGTGGACGGCATTCTGGACGGCACCATCTCGCCCGAGATGCAGAACCACTACCTGCAGCTGGTCAGCGAGGAGACCGGCCGTCTGGCACGGCTCATCCAGAATATGCTGGATCTCTCCAAGCTGGAAAGCGGCGAGTATCAGGTGAACGCCCGGATGTTCAATATCTGGGAGACCCTGACCGGCGTGGCACTGGCGGCAGAGCAGCGCATCAATGACGGCATGATCGAGCTGGAAGGCCTGACCATGGATGAAAAGGTGCTGGTCTACGCCGACCCCGACCTGATCCATCAGGTGGCGTATAACCTGCTGGACAACGCCATCAAGTTCACCCCGGCGGGCGGTACCATCCGCTTCAGCGTGGAAAAGCTTGGCCCCGAGGCCGAGATCTCCATCTGGAACTCCGGGCAGGGCATCAGCCCGGAGGCGCTGCCCTATGTGTTCGAGCGGTTCTATAAAGAGGATCGTTCCCGCGGCCTGCACGCCCGCGGCTCCGGCCTTGGGCTGAATATCTGCAAGGTGCTGGTCAATTTGTCCGGCGGGCAGATCCGCGTGGAGAGCCAGCAGGGCGAGTGGTGCCGCTTTGTGTTCACCCTGCCAACCTGTTCCCCCAATCCCGGCGGCATGAAGCGCCTGCCGGACGCCGCCGGTCAGCCCGGCGCAGTGGAGGACCCCGCCAGCATGAAGCCGGTAGAATAAGACCCCGCAGCCAGACTGCCCCGCCCGGGCGGTCTGGCTGCTTTGGCGTTGTTGGAATAAAAATCCTGCTTACCGCTGTGACCCCCTCTTGTGAAAATGCGTTTGGAGCACTCCGCAGAGTGCGACAAACGCGGAATTAAAAATCTATTTTCCGCTGAATATGGCTAGCAACGACGACGACCGCCGCCAGCGGCGGAAACAGGGAGGAGTTGTTGGGGCAGCGGCCAGCAAGACGCGAGTGCCGCCCAAGGCACGAAGCGGATGCTGGGTGCCGCAACCCGGAAGCAGCGGAGGCCATTCCAAATCGTCCTGCTTCAAAGAAAGCTGCTGCAAAATGGCAAGCCTTCGGCGGCAGCTGCGCGGCACATGGAGATGCTGCCGCGCAATGGACTTTTTGCGCTATTTACGACTTTTCGGTGAAAAAAACTGCTGCGGGTTTGATTTTTTGGCCGTTTTCATGTAAACTAAAAGATAACCATGCCCGCGTATTTTTTGCCCGGCAGAACCTTGCAAAACGCGCAACGCATGGGATAAAAATTGCTAAAAATAACGGAGCGTAATGAAATATTATGGCCATCGTAAGTCCTTCGATTCTTTCTGCTGATTTTGGCAAGCTGGGCGCAGACTGCCGCATGGTGCTGGACGCCGGTGCACAGATGCTGCACTACGACGTGATGGACGGGCATTTTGTGCCCAACATCAGCTTTGGCGTGCCGGTGCTCAAAAGCCTGCACAAGGCGCTGCCGGATGCCTTTTATGACGTGCATCTGATGATCAGCCACCCGCTGCAATACGCCGAGCCCTTTATCAAGGCCGGTGCTACCCTGTATAATTTCCATCTGGAGTGCGAAGATGATATTCAGGCCACCATTGATGCCGTGCGTGCGCTGGGCTGCAAGGTGGGTCTGACCATCAAGCCCGGCACCCCGGCCGAGGCGCTGGCACCGTGGCTGGACCAGCTGGATCTGGTGCTGGTGATGAGCGTGGAGCCCGGCTTCGGCGGGCAGAAGTTCATGCCCTCGGCGCTGGACAAGCTCCGCTGGCTCAAGGCGGAGCGGGAAGCACGCGGCCTTTCCTACCTGCTGGAGGTGGACGGCGGCGTGGATGCCGCCACCGCACCCCTGTGCGTGGAAGCCGGTGCCGACGTGCTGGTGGCAGGCAGCGCCGTGTTCGGCGCCGCCGACCCTGCTGCGGCTGTGGGCGCACTGGCCAGCCTGTAAGGAGGCCCGTATATGGATGAAGCTTTGATCCAAGAGCAGGAGCGGCAGCTGCAAAAGACCGGCCGGTACTATAAGCACGTTTTCTGGCTGTGCGTGCCGCTGCTGTGCATGGCCTGCTATTTCTATGGGGCGCGTCCGCTGCTGCTGTGCGGCATCGCCCTGCTTACCGGCAACCTGTGCGACCGTCTGGTGGCGCTGCTGCGCCATCGGGTGTACACCAATAAAGATCTCTCCAACGAGAGTTTCAGCCTGATCATCGCCCTGCTCATGCCCGCCACCGTGGACATCTATGTGCTGGTGGTGGCAGTGCTGGCGGGCGTGCTCATCGGCAAGGAGGTCTTTGGCGGCTACGGCAGCTACCCCTTTAACCCCGCTGCCGTGGGCTACGCCGTGGCGGCGGTATCGTGGCCGGAGCAGGTGGTGCGCTACCCGCAGCCCTATACGCCGCTGCCCCTGTGGAACGCCTCTGCCGTGTCGGTGAGCAGCACTATCGAGGATACCCTGCGCAGCGGCGGTATCCTGAACCTGAACTCCCTCGCTATTGCGCTGGGCGAGTTTGCCGCCCCCATGGGCACCGGCGCAGCGCTGGTCATTCTGGCCTGCGGCCTTGTGCTGTGGACCCAGAAGGACGTGCACATCGGCGCATCAGCGAGCTTTCTCATCACCTGCGGGCTCATCGCTTTCTTCTTCCCGCGGCAGGTAGGTCTGGCAGACAGCACCCTCTTCAGCAGCCTGATGCCCCGCCTGCAGGGCGTCCGGGACGAGCTGCACACTGGTGCAATGCTGTTCTGCGCGGTGTTCCTGCTCAACGAGCCATACACCTGTGCGCATCACCGGCTTGGGCGCATCCTGTACGGCGCACTGGTGGGCATCGCTACCATGGGCTTCCGCTATTTTGGCGTGTACGAGACCGGCGTCTGCTTTGCACTGCTGGCAGTCAACAGTGTGTCCGCGCTCATTGACCGCACCGAGGAGCGGCTGTACCGTCTGCTGCACCGCCTGCCGTCCGAACGAAAGGAGGTTGCGGAATGAAAAAGCGTACTGCGGATCTGATTTTAAAAGATCCCGAAAAGTTTGCCCATCACGACCGCGTGTTCCTGAATAACCCGGTGGTCATGCAGGGCATGGGTCTGGCACCGCTGGTGGTCGTGGCTACCACCGGCCAGAACAGCCTGATGCTGGCGGCGGCGGTGACGCTGCTGCTGGTGCCCTCCCGCGTGCTGGCCTGCCTGCTCAGCCGCCTTGTGCCCCTGCGGGACGAGGAGCCCACCCCGGAGCAGCTGCAAAAAAAGCTGCTGCCCCGTGCACTTTTGTACGCAGCCAGCGCCGCCGTGGTGTATCTGGCGGCGTATCCCATTTTGAACTTTGTGTTCGGCACCGGTCTTTTGAACCTTGGCATCTACCTGCCCATGCTGGTGGTGGAGCCGCTTTTGACCTACCGCTTCGGCCGCGTGCAGGAGACGGTGCATAAGGCCGTTTCCAAGGGCGTGCGCATCACCGTGGGCTACGCGCTGCTGCTGGTGGTGGTGGGTATCGTGCGCGAGTGGCTCAGCCTTGGCACCGTGTTTGGTGCCCCGGTGGGACGCTGGGCGCTGCTGCCGCTGGCTAAGATGCCGGCGGGCGGCTTTATCGTGCTGGGCATCCTGTGCGCCATCTGGCGCGCTGCCGCTGCAAAGCGCAAGGAATATCTGCAAAAGGAAGCGCGGGATACCCTGACCGTGCACTACCAGAAGGAGGCGGACCGCGAACCGTGAAGGAAGTTGTAAGCACTTCGGCGGTGTTTTTCAGCTATGCACTGCTGGCTATTTTTGCACAGAACGCTGTCTTTACCCGTGCACTGGGCGTGTCTCGCATGGTGCAGCTGGTGGGGGACGACCGCACCAGCAGCGCGTTGTTCGGCATGATGCTGTGCATCACGCAGGTGCTGGTGGCGCCGGTGGCTTTCCTTGCCGGGCGGTTCATCGCCCCGCTGGATAACCGCGCCCAGCTGCGCCCGCTGGTGTATATCGCCAGCATTGCCGTGGTGTGTCTGGCAGAGCATCTGGTGCTGTGGCTGCTGCGCAGCCTGCCCCGCCGCGCCCAGCTGCTGCGCATCGTGCCGCTGGCCGCGCTGAACAGCGGCGTGCTGGGCACGGTGCTGGTGGAGCGCACCCAGAGCTTTACCCTTGGCGAAAGCCTTGGCTTTGGCCTTGGCAGCGGCCTTGGCTATGTGCTGGCGGTACTGCTGGTCACCGAGGCGCGTCACCGCCTGCGCAGCAAAGCCATCCCCAAGGCATTCCGCGGCCTACCCATCACGCTGGTGTATATCGGCGTGCTGGCGCTGGCAATCTATGGCTTTACCGGACATTCCGTCATCCTGTAATGCAGACAGGGAGGAAAAGATACCATGGCTAAGTATAAACGTCAGAAGGTCAAGCATTATCACCGCAGCTTTTACAGCCGTGAAATGCGCGTCAAGCGCGGCATCGGCATTGCGGTGCTGGTAGTGGCAGTGCTGGCAGCAGCATGGTTTGCCGCACCCCATGTGCTGGATTGGGCCACCCACACATGGTATACCGTGGTCAAGGACCGGGATCTGGAGGCCGAAAGCGCTTCCCGCGCCGAGGCAGCAGCCTCGTCTGCGGCAGCAAGCAGCGCTGCCGCCTCGCAGGCAGCGTCTGAACCGGAGCCGGAAGAGGAAAAGCCGCTGGACGGCAAGGCCATTACCGGCGGCAGCTGGGCAGAGCTGGACGTGACCACCCTGACCGATGAGGCCGCCATCCGCGCCGCCGCCCGACAGCTGAAGCAGCAGGGCGCAGACTACGCCCTTGTCACTCTGAAGGACGCCGCTGGCACGGTGTATTATGCTTCCGGCGTGGCAGCTGCTGCCCAGAGCATCACTGAGAACCCGGTGGATGCGGCCAATATCGCCGCCATCCTGCGGGAGGAGGGCATCATCCCGGCGGCGCAGCTTGCCGCCTTTACCGACCCGGTGTCGGTGTACACCGACCGCAGCATGGGCGTGCACTACGACGGCAACAGTCTCTGGCTGGACAACGTCAGCGCAGCCAAGGGCGGCAAGGCATGGATGAACCCCTTTGCCGCAAGCGCGGTGCAGTATGTCGGCGACCTCATTGAGGAGGTGCAGGGCATGGGCTACGAGCAGGTGGTGCTTACCGGGGTGCAGTTCCCCAATATCATCACCCGCAAGCAGGACTTCGGTGCCTCCGGCGGCAAGAGCCGGGAGGGACGCGCCGCCCAGCTGACGGCGGATATCGCCGCATGGCAGACCCGCTTTGCAGGCAGCGTGACCCTGTGGGTCAGCTACCCGGACGCCCTGTGCACCGCTGCCACCGATGCCCTTGGCACCACCGGTACGTCCCTTGGCATGGAAAATCTGCTGGTCACCAGCAGCACCGCACTGGATGCGGACAGCCGCGCTGCGCTGGAGCAGGCCGCTGCCGACGCCGGTGTGAAGCACGTTGTGGTGCACGATACCGCAGCGTTCCGCTGAGAAGCGGCTTTTAAAGAGGGGAGGAAACGACTATGAAACCGACTACCTGTTTTGCACCCGCACACATCCTGCTGCCTTCGGAGCAGGTGCCGCTGGAGCAGTGGGGATGCATTGCCTGTGACCAGTTCACCAGCGACCGCAGCTATTGGCAGCGGGCAGAAGAGACCGCTGCGGGTGCACCCAGCACCCTGAACCTGATCCTGCCGGAGGTGTATCTGGAGGACGGAGACGCCGACGCGCGGGTGGAAAAGATCCACGCCACCATGCAGGACTACGCCCAGAACGTGCTCACCCGGGCGGTGGACGGCTTTATCTATGTGGAGCGCACCGAGCAGAGCGGCCGGGTGCGGCAGGGTCTTGTAGGGCGTGTGGACTTGGAAGCTTACAGCTACCGCCGGGGCGAAAAATGTACCGTGTGCCCCAGCGAGTGCACCGTGGAAAGCCGCATCCCGCCCCGCATGAAGGTGCGCACCGGCGCTGCGCTGGAAACGCCCCACATCATGATGCTGGCGGATGACCCGGACTGCACCCTCATCGAGCCCATTGCCGCCCACAAGGACAGCCTGCCCAAGGTATACGAGGGCGAGCTGATGCTGGGCGGCGGCCATGTGGCAGGCTGGGCGGTGGAGGACCCCGCCCTCATCGCGCAGATCGAAAATGCGCTGACCGTGCTGGGCAGTCAGGAAGAATTTGACAAGAAATACCCCGATGCCACCCGCCGCGACCCGCTGACGCTGGCCGTGGGCGATGGCAACCACTCGCTGGCTACCGCAAAGGCCTGCTGGGAGGAGCTGAAAAAGACTCTGACCCCGGAGCAGGCAGAAAACCACCCCGCCCGCTGGTGCTTGGCAGAGGTGTGCAACGTGCATTCCCCGGCTATTGAGATTGAGCCCATCCACCGGGTACTGTTCAACGTGGACTGCGCCACCGTACTGCTGAGCCTCATTACATGGAGCGATTCCAACATGGCAGGCTGCTGCTTTGGCGGCAGCAAAAAGCAGCCCTTTACGCTGGCAGGCCCCCACATGGCCAATGTGCTCAGCTTTGAGGACCCCACCGAGCCGCTGACCGTGGGCACCATCGACGATTTTATTTCGGATTATATCGAGCGCCACCCGGAAGCAAAGGTGGACTATGTGCATGACGAACCGGCAGTGCGTGCTTTGTGCAAGCAGGGCGCAGTGGCGTTTTTGATGCCGCCCTTCGCCAAGAGCGACCTGTTCCGCGGCGTCGTGATGGGCGGCGTGCTGCCCCGCAAGACCTTCAGCATGGGACACGCGGAAGAAAAGCGCTACTACATCGAGTGCCGGAAGATCACAGAATAATAGGAGAACCATGACATTTAAAGAACTGAATCTGTCCGCCCCGCTGCTGCGCGCTGTGCAGGAAGCGGGCTACGAGACCCCCTCGCCCATTCAGGCAGCGGCCATCCCGCCGGTGCTGGCAGGCCGGGATCTGATGGGCTGCGCCCAGACCGGCACCGGCAAGACGGCGGCCTTTGCGCTGCCCATGCTGGACCGGCTCACCGCCAATGCACCCCGCCGCAAGGGCGCTGTCCGTGCGCTGATTTTGACCCCCACCCGGGAGCTGGCCTTGCAGATCGGCGAAAGCTTTGAAGCCTACGGCAAGTACCTGAAATTGCGCAGCACCGTCATCTTTGGCGGTGTGGGACAGGCACCGCAGGTGGAAGCGCTGAAAAAGGGCGTGGATATCCTCATCGCTTGCCCGGGACGGCTGAACGACCTGATCGGGCAGGGCTTTATCGACCTGTCCGCTTTGGAAATTTTTGTGCTGGACGAGGCCGACCGGATGCTGGACATGGGCTTTGTCCATGACGTGAAAAAGGTCATTGCAAAGCTGCCCGCCCAGCGCCAGAACCTGATGTTCAGCGCCACCATGCCCGCCGAGATCGAGCAGCTGGCTTCCGGCATCCTGCATGACCCCGCCTTTGTCAAGGTGGACCCGGTGTCCAGCACCGTGGACCGCATCCAGCAGAGCCTGTACTATGTGGAAAAGGGCAACAAAAAGCTGCTGCTGCCGTGGCTCATCAAAAATCTGCAGCCGCCGGTGGTCAACGCACTGGTGTTCAGCCGCACCAAGCACGGCGCGGATAAGATCGCAAAGGACCTGACAAAGCAGGGCATCCCCGCCGCCGCCATCCACGGCAACAAGAGCCAGACTGCCCGCGTGACCGCGCTGGAGGATTTCAAGTCCGGCAAGACCCGGGTGCTGGTGGCCACCGATATCGCCGCACGCGGCATTGATATCAGCGAGCTTTCCCATGTGTTCAACTACGACCTGCCCGAGGTGCCGGAGACCTATGTGCACCGCATCGGGCGCACCGCCCGCGCCGGTGCGGACGGCACCGCCGTCAGTTTCTGCGCCCCGGAGGAGCAGGAGTATCTGGCAGGCATCGAAAAGCTGAACCGCCGCAAGATCCCGGTGGTATCCGGCCATCCGTGGGACGGCGTGCCCGCCCCGGTGCGCCCGGTGCTGCCCGTGCGCGGCAAAAAGCCCCGCCCCGAAGCAGAAAAACCGGCCGAAGCGCCGAAAAAAAAGGCCGAAACTGCGCCCGCAAAGGCTGCAAAGGCAGCTGCGCCCGCGCCGAAGCAGGAGCCGAAGGCTGCAAAGAACGCGGTGCCTGCAAAACCGAAAAAAGAGGAAACACTGATGCAAGACAGCAACGCAAAGCGCGGGGTCCGCAACGACCGCCGCGCCAACAACCGGGGCGCAAACGCCCCCAAGGAAGCGGCAGCGCCCCGCGCCCGCCGCGAGAATGCCGCCCCCGCCCGGGGCAGCAACGCCCAGCCCAAGTTTGACCCCCATTTTGTCAGCGCCCCGGAGGCTACTCCGCTGCGCCCGGCACGCAAGACTCCTGTTGCTCCGGCAGCACCCGCCATCCGCAGCGCACAGGAGCCCCAGAATAACCAGAACGCAAACCGCAGCGGCAGCCGCCGCAACGACCGCAGCGACCGGGGTGAACAGCGCAATGCCCGCCCCGCTGCCCAGAATAATAACGCCCGCCCTGCCCGCAACGAGCGCGGCAATGCCGGCAGCCAGAGCCGCACCGGCAGCGCACCCCGTGCTCCCAAGGCCGAGCCTGCCCGCCGCGGCCGCAATGCCGCCGCCCGGGACGAGGACCCGGGGCTGATGCTCATCAGCCGCCGCCCGCCCCAGCAGAAGTACACCAGCTTTGAGGAGTATATGGACGCCCACGGCGGTGCCACTGCACCCATTGAGGATCACAGCGAAGAAGTATGAGCCGAAACGAAGCCTTTGCCCCGTGGCAGTGCCCCCTGTGCGGCGGCGCGCTGCAAGGGGAGAACGATCTGAAATGTGAAAAAGGCCACTGCTTTGACCGCGCCCGGGAGGGCTACTGGCATCTTTTGCCGGTGCAGAGTATGCGCACCAAAGCCCCCGGGGACAGCAAGGAAATGGTTGCCGCCCGCCGCGCCTTCCTGAACGCCGGATACTACGGCATCTTCGGGCAGGCGCTGGGGGAGCTGTGCCTTGCCCACGGCGTGCCCGCCGCGAAGGACGCCCCACTGCATCTGCTGGACGCAGGCTGCGGCGAGGGCTGGTACGACCGCTGCATCGCGCAGCAGTTCGCGGCGGCGGAAAAGCCGTTGCAGCTGGCCGGGTTCGATATCGCAAAGCCCGCCGTGCGTCTGGCGGCAAAGGCGCTGCCCGTTGCGCAGTACGCGGTGGCGTCCAGCTTCAGCCAGCCGGTGCGCACCGGCTGGGCAGATGTGCTGCTGAACTGCTTTTCGCCCTTTGCACAGGAGGAATTCAGCCGGGTGCTGCGCCCGGGCGGGCACATGATCTACGTTGTGCCGGGGGCAGAGCATCTGTACCAGATGAAGGCCGTGCTCTACGAAAAGCCCTACAAGAACCCGGTGCAGCAGGTGGAGTACCCGGGCTTCCGCGCCATTGATGAGCGTGAGGTGCAGGGAACCATCACCGTGCCCGCCGCCCAGCTGGAAGCCCTGTTTGCCATGACCCCCTACTACTGGAAAACGCCCCGCGACGGTGCTGCCCGCCTTGCGGCTCTGCCGCAGCTGACCACTACCATCGCTTTCCGCTTTCTGGTGTTTGAAAAGCTGTAATAAGATAAAAAAGGATTGCCGTGCAGAGTGCATAGCAGTCCTTTTTTGTACCCATTCTCATGCTTGTTGATTTTCACAAGAACTGGCATACTAATATATCAATTTCGCACAAAAACAACAAAATCTATTTACAAGTGCGTTATATTGTGGTACGATTTGTGCGGATTTCGATGGCATGATACAACTGGAATGTCTATCGGGCCCGGCAGCAGGGCGTTTGCTGCACAGCTTTGGGCGGCTTTGCTCTGCACAAATGAGCCGTCTGCATTTAAAAGGAGAAATGATGATGAACAGAAGAGACTTTATGAAGCTTTCTGCCGCTTCTGCCGTGACTGTGGGCGCAGTGGCTGGCATGGCGCCCGCATCCTTTGCTGAAAACGCTGGTGTGCATACCGATGCTGAGGTGCAGGCCATGGTGGCAGAGGAACTCCGCCTCTCTCGCGAGGTAGCCTTTTATCCGGCTGCTTTCCGGGGCGATTTTGACAAGTTCTATGTGCTGTTCCACAAGCTGTCCCGTGCTCAGTACGAGAAGGTGGACGGTGCAGCTGTGCCCGGCATCAATGCTTCTCACTACGAGATGTGTGTTGCTCTGACCAATGCCCGCAAGGCGCTGCGCCAGATCAAGGACCCCAAGAGCACCGTTTGGGAAATTTGGGGAGATCAGATGGCCGTGGAATCTCCGCTGCCCACCAACTGGGAAAATTGCTACGATAACGAGGGCTTCCGTCCCTTCCTGAACCCGTACCTGTTGCGAGATCAGGGCAAGGTGAAGGGCAACGTGATCATTATTGCAGGCGGCGGCAGCACCCACCGCAACAACGTGGTGGAAGGCTACCCTGTGGCCGAGTTCTTCAACAAGAACGGCTACAACGCCTTTGTGCTGCAGCGCCGCGTCAACCCTTATGCCGCTGTGGATCAGCAGCTGGATCTGGCCCGTGCTATCCGCTACATCCGCCACAACGCCTCTGAAAAACACATCGGCAAGACCGATATCATGATCGCTGTGGGCTTCTCTGCCGGCGGCATGAATGTGATGCAGGTGGTGGCCGACCAGTTCGGCACTACGAATACCCCGGATAAGGTCTACCCCAGCTACGTCTGCGATGCTGTGGACCATGAGAGCGCTGACCTGAATGTGGCGATCCCCATCTACGGCCTGTTCGTCACCGGTCTGAACTTCACGAAGAACCCCAACCTGCCCCCGGTCTTTGGTGTTGTGGGTCAGAAAGATGGCCTGAGTGCGATGATGCTGCCCTCTCTGCCGGAGTGCGCAAATATCTTCACGGACTTCAGCTTCTATCTGGCACCTGATGCGCCCCACGGTGTGGGTCTGGGCACTGGCACCAAGGGCTATGTGGACTACTACACCCAGATCGCCCAGTGGCCGGATATGGCTGTCAACTTTATCGAGAGCCGTCTGGGGCTGATGGAAAAGAAGATCGACATGGACTCCGTGGGCTTTGCATGGTAAGCTGCCCCGACAGAAGTACCTGAAAAACAACGACCCGCCGCATCTCTTTCAGTGCGGCGGGTCGTTGTTTGTAAAAATGTTATGTATGATACTCCATCCACTTGCCCTTCCACGCATACAGGATCATGAGCAATGCGCCCAGACCCCAGCTGACGGGGTAGAGGATGAACACGCCCTCGATGCCGGAGAAGAAGGGCAGCAGAAACTGAATCCACACCACACGGAACAGGCACAGCGAGACCAGCAGCACCACCATGGGCGGGATGCTGGCACCCGTGCCGCGCACGGCACCGGCAAGGCCGTGCAGGATGCTGAGCAGGAAGTAGAACGGACAGAACCACCGCATAGCCAGCTTGCCGTAGGTGACCACGGCCTCGTCGGCGGTGAACAGGTGCAGAATGGCGTCCTGTCCGGCCAATAGCGCCGCGCCGGTGCAAAGGGTGTAGATGACCCCGATGGCAAGGGTGACCCACACCGAGCGCTTTACCCGGTCCAGACGCCCCGCACCGTAGTTCTGCCCCACAAAGGTGGTGGCAGCCATGCTGATGCTGCTCACAGGCAGGATGTTGAAGCCGTCGATCTTCATGTAGGCCGCAAAGCCCGCCATGGCGGCGGCACCGTAGCTGTTCACGCTGGCCTGCACCAGCACGTTGGAAAAGGAGATGACCATGTTCTGGATGCCGGTGGGCAGACCCACCCGGATGATGCGGCCTGCCATTTTGCGGTGCAGCCGGATGGCGGAAAGTTCCACCCGGCAGGCGTCCTCGCTTTTCATCAAAAAGCGCAGGCTCAGCACGCAGGACACCAGCTGGCTTAAGTCGGTAGCGATGGCAGCGCCCGCCACCCCCATCCGCAGCCCCACGATGAACACAAGGTCCAGCACGATGTTGGTCACCGACGCCCATGCCAGATACACCAGCGAGCGGCGGGAGTTGCCGGCGGCATTCAGGATGCCGGCGGTCATGTTATACACCACGCTGAACAGCACCCCGCCAAAGTAGATGCGGATATAGGTCACGGCATCGGCCAGCACCTCGGCGGGGGTGTTCATGGCCACCAGCAAAGCGCGCCCGCAGGCAACGCCGCCCACCGTCAGCAAAAGCCCCATGACCACCGCAATGGCAAGGGAGGTGTGCACCGCCTCGCGGGTCTCCTTGTGGTCGCCCGCGCCCAGATACTGCGACACCACCACGCCCGCGCCCACGGCAAGCCCCTGACTGAAGCCGATGAGCAGGTAGATGGGCGACCCGCTGGAGCCCACGGCGGCAAGGGCATTGCTGCCCACAAAATTGCCCACGATGATGCTGTCGGCGGTGTTGTACATCTGCTGCAGCAGGTTGCCGAAGATCAGCGGCAGGGCAAACAGCAGCAGGCTTTTTACAATGCTGCCCTCGGTCATAAGGGTAGCGGTATTCCGTGTTTTTACGGCGGCCATGGGGCTCCTCCTCTCAGCGCAAAAAATCGCTTGTATCCCTTAGCATAGCACAAACTCCGCCCCGGGACAAGGGGCGGGGCTGACGATTTTAAATCGTCTCGCCCGCAGACAACAGCGGCGGCGCGGAGCTGCCGTGCAGCTTGCGGGCGAGGTAGTTCTGTGTGATCTTCACCACCGTGCCGGACAGCGCCACCACGCCGATGAGGTTCGGCAGCATCATCAGGCCGTTGAAGGTGTCGGAAAGCGTCCATGCAAGGTCCAGCCGCATCACCGCGCCCAGCGGCATCAGCGCCACGAACAGCACCCGGTAAAATGTCCCAGCCCCCGCGCCGAAGAGATACTCCACGGCTTTGCAGCCGTAGCAGCTCCAGCCCAGCGCGGTGGAATAGGCGAACAGCAGGATGCACACGGCGATCAGCTTTGACCCCAGCGTGCCAAACACGGCGTCAAAGGCCTGCCCCACCAGTGCACTGCCCGCCGCCCCGGCGGCAATGCGCCCGGTGTCCAGATCCACAAAGCCGGAGGTCAGCACCACCAGTGCCGTCAGGGTGCACACCACCATGGTGTCCGCAAACACCTCAAAAATGCCCCACATGCCCTGCTGCACCGGCTCTTTTACGTTGGAAGCCGCGTGCACCATCACCGAGGAGCCAAGTCCGGCCTCGTTGGAAAAAGCACCCCGCTTAAAGCCCCATGTGACCGCCCGGGACAGCCCATAGCCCACCATGCCCCCGCCGGCGGCGCGCAGCCCGAACGCGCCCTTTACGATGGCGGCAAGCGCCGCCGGGACGGCAGTGATGTGCACCCCCACCACGGTGAGCGCACCCACGATGTACAGCAGCGCCATGGCGGGGACAAGCCTTTCTGCCACCGCAGCCACACGCTTCAGCCCGCCCAGCAAAATCACTGCCGATACTGCCGCCAGCACTGCGCCGGTAACGGCCTCCGGCACGCCGAAAGCCGCCTGCAGATTGCCTGCGATGGAATTGAGCTGGCTCAGGTTACCGATGCCAAAGCTTGCCAGCGCGCAGAACACAGCAAACAGCACCGCCAGCACCCGCCCCGGCTTGCCGCCAAGGCCGTCCCGCAGGTAGTACATCGGCCCGCCGCGCCAGCCGCCCGCCGGGTCTTTGCGGCGGTAGTAGATGCCCAGCACGTTCTCGGCGTAGCTGGTCATCATGCCCAGCAGTGCCATGACCCACATCCAGAACACCGCCCCCGCCCCGCCGGAAAGGACGGCGGTAGCCACCCCCACAAGGTTGCCGGTGCCGATGGTGGACGCCAGCGCGGTGCACAGGCTCTGAAACTGGCTGATGGCCTGTTCCTCGCGGGCGGTATGGGCGGTGACGCTCCGGTCGGTCAGGATGGCACCGAGGGTGTGCCGCATCCAGTAGCCCCACCGCCGGAGCTGGAAGCCTCCGGTGCGCACCGTCAGCAGCAGCCCGGTGCCGAAGAGCAGCCCCAGTCCCATCGGCCCCCACACGATGCCGTTCAAAGCCTCGATCCCCCGCATGAACCGCTCTGGCATCCCATCCCCCCTTTTTTACTGCATCCTATGCAGCAGCCTTAGTCCTCATGCGGTGCGGAGGGCTTTTCAGGGTCGGGGGCGGGAAGGGGTTCCAGTGTTAGCCAGAAGTCCTCCTGCTCCTCGCGGTCTTTTTTGTTGGGGTTTTCTGTTTGATCCATACAGCATCCCTGCCTTTCTGCATAAAGGGTCGCCCGCTGGGCTATGCTTTATGCACAAAAAGGAGGCAGAGCCATGAAACACGCAAAACGCAGCGGCTGGCGTCCCTTCTGGGCGGCGCTGTGCGCCGCCCTGCTGGTGCTGCTGCCGCTGGTGGGCGGCACGGTGCTGCTCAGCCGCGCCCAGCTGCGCAGCAGTCTGCGGCAGGCCGCAAAAAGCCAGAGCGGGGTGCCCATTCGTCTGCCCAAGGCCGCAGACCAGTGCACCGTGCTGCTGTGCGTGGCAGACGAGACCCCGGGCTTTGTGCTGGCTTACCTGAACGCCGGACAGAACTGCATCCATCTGCTGGCGGTGCCCGCCGCGCTGGAAGTGCCCTTTGGGGGCAAGAACGTCCCCCTTGCGGACTGTTACGCCGCCGCGGGCCCCGCCCGCTGCCGAGAGGCGCTGGGCGAGGTGTTCGCCCTGCCGGAGGATACCGATTATCTTGCCATCGCCCCGGCGGTGCTGACAAAGCTTGCGGCGCGGTACGGCGCAGTGCGGGTGGGCTTTACCGGGGCCCTCACCCCGGAGCAGCTGGCGCGGTACGGCAAGGGCACCGGGGTGCAGGGCATCTCCGCTGCCGATGCCCACAGCTTTTTGGCGGCGCTGGATGCCGACGCTTCTCTTTCGCCCCGGCGCACCGCCGCCGCCCGGGCAGCGGTGTGGGATGCGTTTTTCCGGCAGGCGCTGGAGCTGCTGCCCACCACCCTGCCGCAGGGTCTGCGGGAGGTGAGCAGCAGTCTGCTGACCAGTCTGACCGCCGTAGACCTTGCTACACTGGAACGCACGCTGGAATTTTTAGCCACCAGCGCCGAGCCGGCAGATATCACCGCCGACGCCCTGCCCGGGGACTGGGCAGGCGGGCACTATACGGTGTCTGATGCCTCCCGGGCGGCGGTGCAGAGCTTTTTCAACCTTTCCCCGGCGGCGGCGCAGTCCGCGTCCGGCAGTGAGCCATAACCCAGCACCAGCGTCCCGGCGGCAGAGTGCGCCGTGCCGGTCAGGTCGTAGTCGCTCAGTAGGGAACAGCGCACCCCATACTGCCGGGCAGCAGCCCGCAGGGCGGCATCCGGCGGCGGGTCTTTCAGCTGTGCCAGCAGGTGCAGGCCGGTGTGCAGCCCCGCAAGGGTCAGCTCCTCCGGTGCAAAGGAGGTGCGCAGCGCCGCCACCAGTGCATCCCGCCGGGCTTTGTAGGCGGTGCGCTCCCGCGCTAAGTGCCGGGTGAAATACCCCCCGGTGATAAAGCGCGCCAAGGTCTGCTGCTCAAACCGCCCCACCGTGCCGGAGTACAGCCGGTACTTGGCCTGCCATGCGCCCAGCAGCTGCCGGGGCAGTACCATGTAGGCGATACGGATGCCCGGGGCAAGGCTGCGGGAGCAGGTGGACAGGTACACCACCGGGCCGTCTGCGCCCGCCATGCCCTGCAAACTGGGCAGCGGGCGGGTGTCAAAACGGAACTCGGAGTCGTAGTCGTCCTCAATGATGTACCGCCGTCCCGGGGCGCGGGCCGCCCAGTGCAGCAGCTCGGCCCGGCGTCCGGCGGGCATGGTGACCCCGGTGGGGAACTGGTGGCTGGGGGTGACGTAGCACACCGCCGCATCGCTGGCGGAAAGAGCCGTCAGCGACAGCCCGTCCGCGTCCACCGGCAGGCAGCGGCAGGATACGCCGTTGTTTTCCAGCACCTGCCGGGCGCGGGGGTAGCCGGGGGTCTCCACGGCGGCAGGGCCGGGCAGAAGCGGTGCCAGCAGCCCCAGAAGATATTCCAGCCCTGCGCCCACCACCAGCTGTTCCGGGTCGCACTGCACGCCCCGGTACTCGGCCAGATACCCTGCCAGCGCCTGCCGCAGGGCGGCATCGCCCCGGGCATCCCCGGGGGTGAGCAGCTCCGGCGCGGAGTACAGCAGTTCCTTTTGCAGCCGCGCCCATGTGCGGAAGGGGAACAGCCCCGGGTCCACGCCCCGGGTGGATAAATCAAACTGTACCGGCGGGGCAGCATCGGCGGGGGGCGCTGCCGCCGGCACAGAGGGCGCGGCGGGCGGCTGCACCCCCTGCGGCAGGGCAAGATACTCCTGCACCGTGAAGCCGCTGCGCTCCCGGGCGGTCAGGTAGCCCTCGGCTGCCAGCATCTGGTAGGCAGTGTCCACCGTGTTCACCGAGACCGACAGCTCTGCCGCCAGCCGCCGCTTGCCGGGCATCCGGGTGCCCGCCGTCAGGGTGCCCGCCCGCATCTCGGCGGCAAGGCTGCGGTAGAGCTGCTCGTACAGCGGCACCGCCGAAGCCGGGTCCAGTGCCGTGGTCAGATGTACCATAGAATGTCCCTCCCATCTGGGTATTGCGTCAAACTGACCCCATAAAAAAACTTTATTCTGGGTATTTTCATGGGGTCAGTTCTGCGTATAATAGGAGCATACCCGCCGGACACCCAAATGTCAAGTAGTTTTGTGGGGTTATCGGCGCGATTGGAGGGAAAGTATCATGTCTACTACTGCAATGTGGCTGCTGCTGGCAGTCGTCGTTATCCTGATCCTGTTTTTCAGTGTGCTGTACAAGCGCCGCTTTACGGTGCACGAGCTGGCGCTTACCGGCGTGATGGCTGCGCTGAGCCTTGTGGCCTACCTGTTCTTCCGCATCCCGTTCTACGGCGGCTCCTCGTTCCATCTGGGCAACACCTTTACCGCCCTGACGGCGCTGCTGCTGGACGGTGTATCCGGCGGTCTGGCGGGTGCCATCGGTCTGGCGCTGGCAGATATCCTTGCCGGTGACCCGGGCTACGCTATTACCACCTTCGTGCTCAAGTTCATCATCGGCATCACCTGCGGTGCCGTGGCACATAAGGTGTTCAAGCTGCGGGATCAGGATCGTCACAGCGCCGGGTATCTGGTCAAGGTGATCGTCTCTGCGGGTTCCGGTCTGCTGTTGAACGTGTTCACCGACCCCTTCCTTGGCTACTTCCGCAACGTGTACATCTTTGGGCAGGAGTACACCGTGGCACAGGCACTGACCAAGATCGCCGGCGGCGTCACCTTTGTGAACAGTGTGGCTTCCACTGCCTGCGCCGTGGTGCTGTATCTGGCACTGCGCCCCGCACTGGAGCGTGCAAAGCTGCTTTCCAAGGGCGAGAACAAGGCTGCCTGATTTAGATAATAAAGGGACGAGGGAAAGCCCGCGGGCTTTCCCTCGTCCCTTTTCTGTTACCGTTTTCGGCTGCAAAGGTGCTTTGCGGCGTCCCGCCCGGCGGCAAGGCCGCTGCCGAACGCCCAGTGCAGGTTGAAGCCGCCGCAGCTGCCGGCGCAGTCCAGCGTTTCACCCACGAAGTACAGCCCCGGACAGCCCTTGAACTGGAAGGTCGGTTCCACCTCGGTCAGGGCAAGTCCGCCGCCGGTGGTCTGCGCCTGCCGCCAGCCGCAGGGGGTAAGCCCCTCGAACCGCCAGTGCTTGGCGGTGTGGGCAAGCTTCTGCCAGCTGCCTGCGGGCAGGGCGTGGGGGGCAGTATCCGGCAGGGCGGCGGCAGCCCAGAGGGCGCGGCCGAGCTTGCCGTGCAAAAGCCCCAGCCAGAACGCCGCCGCCGTGTCCTCGGCTAAAAGCGGCGTCCGCGCCGCAAACAGGGCGGCAAGCTCTGTCTCCGGCACAGCGGGGAACAAATCGAGCTCCACTGCCGGGTGCTTCGGGCTACGCCCGGGGGCAAGCAGACCGGACAGCTGCATGATGCAGATGCCGGAAAGCCCGTAGTCGGTAAACTGTACTTCGCCCATCTCTTCTGCCAGCACCCGGTCACCGTCCAGCAGGCGGGCGGCGGCCTTAGCGCGGATGCCTGCAAGGCTTTTGTTCGGCCTTACACATTGCAGGGCGGTCAGGCAGGGGTAAAGCGGGCGCATCTGCCCGCCGCAGTCGGCGGCAAAGCGGGTGCCGAAGCCGTCCGTGCCGAACTGCGGCCCGGCAGCACCGCCCATGGCGCAGATAACGGCATCTGCCCGCAGGCTTTCGGTGCCGCCCTCGGCGGTGGTAAACTGCACCGCGTAGCCGCCCTTGCTCTGGCGCAGGGTGCTTACCGTGCAGCCGGTGCGCAGCTGTACCTTGTGCCGCTGCAAATGCAGTTCCAGCAGCGCCAGCACGTCTGCCGCCTGATTGGAATAGGGGTACACCCGCCCGGCCTCATCGGTGCGGGTGTACAGCCCCAGCTGCTCAAACCACGCCAGCGGTGCGGCGGCATCCACCGCCGCCAGCAGGGGCCGCAGTGCGGCGGGGTCGGCGGTGAAGTACTTTTCCGGCGCAATGGCGGTGTTGTCCAGATTGCAGCGGCCGTTGCCGGTAGCCAGCAGCTTTTTGCCCACCTTGGGGTTGCGCTCCAGCACCGTGACGCGGACAGCGGGCGCGGCCTGTGCAGCCGCCAGCGCAGCGGCCAGTCCGGCGGCACCGCCGCCCAGAATAAGGATGTGTGCCATGCGGACACCTGCTTTCTTTGGGTTTATTCCTATTTATTGTAGCAGAACCCCGCCCGGAACGCAATGCGGCGGGCAAAGCAAAAAATGCGCTGCCGGTATAATTTGCCGCCGCTGACAGATACTACATACAAAGGAAACCGCAAGGAGGGCAAAATAATGAAAGCAACCGGTATCGTGCGCCGCATCGACGAGCTTGGCAGGGTGGTGATCCCCAAGGAGATCCGCCGCACCCAGCGCATCCGGCGGGGCGACCCGCTGGAGATCTTTACCACCGGCGACGGGGAAGTGATCTTTAAAAAGTACTCGCCCATGGGCGAGGTGAACACCCTTGCCGCCCAGCTGGCAGAGGTGCTCAGCCGCCAGTTTGCACTGACCGCCTTTGTGTGCGACAGGGACCGCATTCTGGCGGTCAGCGGCAGCGGGCGGCGGGAGCTGACCGACCGCAGCATCAGCCAGCCGTTGGAAAAGCTGATGGATGCCCGCAAGCCCTACCAGAGCCCCGGCACACCGGAAAAGACCCTGCTGCCCTGCGAGGGCGCACCCCGGGTGCTGCTATGCGCCGCGCCGGTGCTGGCGGGCGGGGACGTGACCGGCGCGGTGGGTCTGTTGACCGAGGACCGCACCGCCTGCCCGGAGGACGCCCAGTGCAAGGCGGTTGCAGTGGCAGCGGCCTTTCTGGCAAAGCAGATGGAGGAGTGAAAACACCGCCGCCCGGCCTGTGGAGACAAGCCGGGCGGCGGTGTACATGAAAGGATGAATGTGAGGATGATTAGTTTGTGATGGGCACAGGCACCTTTTTCAGGCTGTTCCATGCGCGGATAATGCGGGCATTGGTCACCTTGGTGTCCGGGCCGAAGGTTGCGCCGTAGTCGGAGAGCAGACCTTGCTCCACGCACCAGCGGGCGGCCTTCTGCTGCTCGATAGCGTCAGCGGGGATATCGGTATACAGTGCGGTGCTTACAGGGTCGGGCTTGCCGGCAGTCGTCCACAGGACGTTTGCCAGCTCCTGCCGGGTGGAGGGGATAAAGCCGCCCGGCAGGGTATAGTACAGGTACAGGGAAGAGATGTGAGCATAGGTGATATAACCCAGACCCGCAGTGCCCAGCACGATGCCAAGTGCGGCTGCGCCGGAGGAGAAGCCCGGGTCAAGCTCGTCGCCGGGTTCGTCCGGTGTGGACGGCGCGGGCTTCTCGGTCACCAGCACGATGGACGTCGGCTGGTATACCTCAATGGTGTAACTGCCGTCATCATTTAGCTGTACTTTATCGGTTCCCATAATGGATACGCCGTCTGCAAGGCAGTCGGTCAGTGCAGTATCGGTCTTTACGGTAATGGGGTTTGCCTGCCGCTCAGACATACCGTGGGGCACATACAGCGCTTCATAGCCGTTTTTAGAAAAACCACCATTTACACGCACTTGGAAGGTTCTGCCATTCTGATCGCTCACAGTGGTAAAGGCAATGTCGCTGCCGTTCGGCAGGGTGGGCTCGCTTACGAAATAGCCGCCGGTGATAGAAAGACCGGTCGGGATGATTTTGCTTGCATCCACAGCTTTGGTAAACAGGCCGCCGCTGATGGAAAGCGGGGAGGAACATCCTTCGGTGACAACCTCGCCCTTAAACAGGCCGTCGCTGATGGTGATGGAAGCGCCATCATTCATGAGCGTCATACGCTTTTCAAAGGTCCCGCCGGAGATGGTGCCGCCGTAGTTATTCACAGGCTTTTGGAAGGTGCCGCCGGAGATGTCTTTGGAGTTGTACACCGATCCTTGGAAGGTGCCGCCGGAGATGGTGCCATAATTGTTGGTTTCACAGCCGACGGTGCCGCGGACTAGCTCGGCGTTATCTCCAATGCGGAAAAGGCGTGCCTTCAATGCGCTTTCCGCCCCGGGCTCCGAGGAGGGCTGCAGGGCAAAAACGCCAGTGTCCAGCTGGCAGCCGGAGGCAGCGCTGTAGTACCAATGTTCACCGTCACCATAGCCTGCGGGCGTGCCATCGGCGTTCAGCTGGATGGTAAAACTATCGGCGGTGCCGTTCTCCGCGTCCAGATCACGGCTGCTGCGGGTGGCGGCTTCCTCCTCGGTGCTGCGGGAGGCGTCGGCCTCCTGCACAAGGGGTGCAGCCTTTTTGGCCGTGGTCTGGGCGGGTGCATCGAACACCGGGGTGGCTGCCAGTGCAGACACCGGCAGCAGGGACAGCAGCATACTGCCGGTCAGCAGGATGCTTACAATGCGTTTGGCTTTCATTGTTTTCGCTCCTTTCGTGTGGGGTTTATACGGGGATGTCGTTACCATAAATATACCATAAACTAGGCAAAAACAAAAGAAATTCTGCGCGAATGGGGGTTAAAACTGCGCGAATGGCTGAAAAAGGAGGGAAAACTAAAACACTGCTGCCCGGGGATGTTCTCTTTTGACACCAAAAGAGAACCAGAAAAGTGCCAGCGATTTCGACGCGCTGGAGCCACGAAAAAGGGGCTGCTCGCCCCTTTTAAC
>OLAT01000109.1_pt1 | contig 21068 bp, 18 predicted proteins | sample 1607701 | NCBI WGS metagenome assembly OLAT01 (sample SAMN02674693, study PRJEB24791) | human gut metagenome, SKBSTL018 | isolation source: stool | host: Homo sapiens | place: USA
GAAGAAACCATTGCAGAAAGCCCCTATGTGATCCAGGAACCAGAGCTTCATAAAGGCAGCTGGAACCAGGTTTTTGGCAACGATAACCCCATCCAAATCGAAGTAGGTATGGGAAAAGGCCGTTTTATCATGGATATGGCTGCGGCGCACCCGGACATCAATTACCTCGGTATCGAACGCTATTCGAGTGTACTTTTACGTGCGCTTCAGAAAATGGAAGAAACTCCTATGCCAAACTTAAGATTCATCTGCATGGATGCCGCTGATGTCACAGAGGTTTTTGCCAAAGATGAAGTTTCCCGCATTTATCTGAACTTTTCAGATCCCTGGCCGAAAGACCGTCATGCAAAACGCCGTCTTACCTCCCGTCAGTTTTTTGCGCGTTACGATGCCATTTTAAAACCGGATGGCAGACTGGAGTTTAAGACCGATAATCAGGATCTTTTTACCTTTTCCTTAGAAGAAATCCCGGAAGCCGGATGGCATTTAGATGCCTCCACCCGAGATCTCCATCATGATTCTGTTTTAAATGAAGGAAATATTATGACAGAGTACGAAGAAAAATTCTCCTCAAAAGGAAATCCGATCTGTAAACTCATTGCCTCCCGCTAATTGCATGTTGTATACAATTTATTGACAAAAAAACAGAGCCGTCGTAATTTTGATCTTGTTTTCAAAATTATGGCAGCTCTGTTTCTTATGGGTAATTTTATATTGGAGATCACACAGTAAAGATTGAACAAAAAAAAGCACCAACCCCATAGCCATCTGCTATAAAATCGGTACTTCGTAATGCGCCACCAGGGGTTCGAACCCTGGACACCCTGATTAAGAGTCAGGTGCTCTGCCAGCTGAGCTAATCGCGCATTTTTAAGTTGTTTGTTTTGTGTCTTTCCTTAAGACAAGAGTTATTATATAATAGGAGTATTAAAAAAGCAAGCACTTTTTTTATTTTTTTTAAATTTTTTTAAAAGCATATTTGAAAGGAACAATTTAACATGAAAGTAGAAGAAAGATTACTAAAATATGTCAGCTATTGGACAACCTCCGATGAATCCTGCAGTGACATTCCAAGCAGTGAGCGTGAGTTCACGCTTGCAAAAGCCTTAAAGCAGGAACTGGAAACTCTCGGTCTTACCAATATACTTCTCACCGATCACTGCTATGTATATGCCAAGCTTCCTGCCACACCGGGCATGGAAAACTGTAAATCCATCGGCTTTATCGCTCATATGGATACCGCCCCGGATTTTCCCGGAAAAGATGTCAAACCACAGATCATTCCCGACTATGATGGCGGGGATATCTTATTAAAAGGAAGTCAGGATGTCTTAAAGGTAAGTGATTTTCCATCCCTTGCCTCTTTAAAAGGAAGAACCCTGATCACGACAGACGGTACCACACTTCTGGGCGCTGATGACAAGGCAGGTGTTGCCGAAATCATGACAGCCGTGGAAGAACTGATTGCAGAAGGTACACCACACGGGGAACTCTGGATCGGATTTACGCCGGACGAAGAAGTCGGCGCAGGTGCGGATCTGTTTGATCTTGCTATCTTTCAGGCAGATTATGCATACACAGTGGACGGTGATTACGAAGGCGAAGTGGCTTACGAAAATTTTAATGCCGCAAGTGCCATCTTTCATATTAAAGGTGTAAATGTTCATCCGGGCGAAGCAAAAGACATTATGGTCAATGCGGCACTGGTGGGATGTGAAATTGTTTCCCGGCTTCCGGAAGCGGAAACGCCGGCACACACCAGCGGCCGGGAAGGATTCTATCATCTGACCGATATGTCCGGAGATGTGGCTTCCGCCACCCTTTCCTTTATCATTCGTGACCATGATAAAACCACATTTGAGAAACGTCTGCAGAATCTACGTGACCTTGCACAATCCATGAATCAGAAATATGGACCGGAAACCGTCACGCTCGACATCGAACATTCGTATGAGAATATGATCTCTGTCATTGAGGATAAAATGGAGATCGTGGATCTGGCAAAACAGGCAATTGCCTCCGAAGGTTTGACACCGCTCTCCCGTCCGATCCGTGGCGGTACAGACGGTGCAAGGCTGTCCTTTATGGGATTGCCGTGTCCAAATCTCGGTACCGGCGGTTACGGTTTCCACGGCCCATATGAACATATCTCTGTGGAAGGTATGCAGACCGCTGTTCGTATTTTAAAAAATATTGCCACCCATCCGATCCGTAAATAAATTTATAAAAAACCGTCCGCAGTTTTCTTTCTGCGGACGGCTTTTGTTCTATAACTTATTAAATTTTTTAATTCCCCTGCATATTTGCAGAATTTGCAAGTACAGGCTTCTGGAACATGCGAAAGAGTCCAATCTGTTCTAAGGCCTTTGTGATTGCGAAAAAGATCACCGAATCAATTGGCCACATAATCAGGTTCTTCAGCGCACGCGCCGGAAGAAGCACCATAAATGCCTGTCCATATAACACATTCAGACAAAGTGTTGTCAGAATCACGTTACAGACCAGCATAACTACAAATTTAGCTGCCAGCACACGCCAGATCGTAAGCTTTTTCTTATAAAAAAAGCATCCATACAGGATTCCGGCCAGTATAACAACCAGCGTCAGCTGTGGACAAAATGGTCCGGTTGGCTTCATCATATACTTGATAATATCCAACGCACCATGGAAAATTCCTCCAACCACCGGTCCAAACAGATAATCAATGATACCATTTGGAATACTGGAAAAACCAATCCGAATAAACTGCCCATATTCAATGGAGAAAAATCCTAGAATGACAGCAACTGCAGCAAGCATTGCCATGGTAGTGATGGTTCTTACCGCTTTTAATTCACGGAAAGAATCGGTGAACAAAGTAACGAATTTTTTCATAAAAAAATTACCTCCTTTGCAGACCTCACCGTACTACAACTGGAGATAATATTATCTTCGGATGCAGCGGGATGCGACTCATGTACCGCAAGATTCTCTTTTCGTCCGGGTGACAACTCCCTGTTCATCCGGCACTTAACGCACATGTGTCTACTCTGCTTTAAACTATTAAATTGCAACGACCTAAGTATAACACAATGAAAAAGAAATGCAACTACATTTTTTCATTTTATGACAAAACGCCATCTGTCACACGTTTTTACGTGGAACAAATGGCGTTATCCGTTATTTTATCCGTTTGATTTACGTTCCCATACTTGCAAACAGCGCGGCTATCTCATCCGGGCTTAATGCCTTATTCGGATCAGCCGGTTCTTCCGGCTGAAGCGGTGCTTCTTTTACTGCTTCCGGCTCTTCGATCGGCTCCGGAATATCCTCCGGTTCCACAGTTTCCTCGGCAGGTTCCTCAACTTTATCCGCATTGTTATCGTTGCCCATATTCGCAAACAGCGCAGCTATCTCATCCGGGCTCATGGAACGGTTTGGATCTGACAGATCCGGCATCGGTGGAAGTTCTTCCTCCGGCAGGTTCTCATCATCCGCTTCATCAACAATCGCTTCCTCCGGAATCGGATCCGGCTCTACCAGTTCTTCTGCTTCCTCAATGGATTCTTCCGGGTCCGGCGGGATAATCTCATCCGCTGCCATGACCGGAAGGTCTTCCTCTGGCTTTAAATTCTCCTCTTCCGGTATATCCGGCAGAATCTCCGGCTCCGGGCTTTCTTCCAGCTCCGGCGAAATCTCCGGCTCCGGACTCTCCTCCAGCCCCAGCGAAATCTCCGGCTCCAGCGAAATCTCCGGTTCCAGACTCTCCTCCAGATCCGGCAAAATTTCCGGTTCCGGGTTTTCTTCCAGATCCGGCGAAATCTCCGGTTCCGGCTCCATACTTTCTTCCGGCTCTGGTGAGATCTCCGGCTCTACCGGTGTTTCTTCCATATGATTCTGCGGTGCCGGCTGTGGCACTACAGGTGCTGCCACAGGTACGGAAACCTGTGGCTGGGAAACAACCACTTTCTGACTGTTCATAATGGTCTGGTTCAGGCGCAGCTCCATATCCTTTATTGCCAGAATGATTTCCTGCAGTTTTGCAACCGTCTCTTTGTCCTGTGCATGGTCATGGACTTCCTCATCCTTTGGTGCCGGAGATTTCTCGTCCTTATATGCAGAAAGAATCTCGTCCTTATAAGCACCCGCAACTGTACCGAACCCATCCATTCCTTTCTGGAACGTATCAAACCGGTCGATCAGCTGTTCGTATGAATTCATCAATGCATCGGTATTCTCATGGGACCGCTTGATAATTACTTTCGCTATTCCCTTCTGTGCATTAACAATTTCCTCTGTCGGAATCTTAGAAGCTTCTTCAATATATGCAAGCTTGACGGATATTTCCTCAAAATATTTTTTCAGCATAAGATACGATGCCTTTTCGGATTTGAAAATGCTCTCATACTGTTCTTCTCTCCGGGTATATTTTGTCTCATATACTGAGATAATCCCGTTTATTGCCACATAAAGGCAAATCAGATCTGCTACAGCCAAAACAGCCAGAACAATAAACATTTTCGGGAAATTGACCATGGCATACAACTCTGCCATAAAAATAAACGCAAACAAAAGTATCCCGAAAATCATCTGCATCCTTGCTTTCGAATCTTTATTCTTCATATGATACCGCTCCTTCCATGAGCCCGCTATTCTAACCACTATGCAAAATAAGCTCTAGTATGTTATATTTTACCATATTGTGTCGATTCTCACAAGGTTTGTTGTTTATTTCTGCCTTCTATAATACGTCATTTACAATCTGCTCTGCTGTCAGATGATTCTCTTTTAATACCTCATTTACATCATACCGGTCAAGGAATTCTTTTTTCAATCCGTAATTATAGACTTTCATATCACTGCTTCCATAAAATCTTGCGATTTTTTCTCCGAAACCACCATTCATGATGCCATCTTCCAGTGTAACTACCGTGTCATGGTCTGCCTTCAGCTTCTCCAGCAGTCCCTTATCCAGTCCGGTAATATAATACGGGTTGATTACCGTTGCATGAATACCTTTTTTCTCCAGCATTTCTGCGGTCTGCAGTGCCAGGGAATAAAATGTTCCGAGTCCGATCAGTGCAATTTTGCTTCCCTTTTCCGTTACCTCATAGGTGTTGAGCTGGCTCCAGTCTTTTGTGACTTCTCTGCCATCCGAAACCATGTCTCCACCCGGAAGTTTGATCGCAACCGGCATTTCCTTCTGCTCCACACTCCAGTCAAGCATTGACAGATATTCTTCCTTTGTTGTCGGTGCCAGATAAACCAGTCCCGGGATATTGGAAAGCATCGGAATATCCTGCAGTCCCAGATGGGTAACATCCGTCATGCCAAATACCGATCCCGTATACACAACAATCGTTGCCGGATTCCCGTCAATACACAGATCCTGTGAAATCTGGTCATACGTCCTCTGGATAAAGCTGGAATACACACCGTATACCGGCTTTCCGCCACCTTTGGCAATTCCGGAAGCAAGTGCTACCGCTGTCTCCTCCGCGATTCCCACATCTACAAACTGCCGGCCGGCCTGTTTCCTTTTCTCCTGCGTAAATCCGAGAATCGTCGGGGTTCCGGATGTAATTGCAACAACTGTCGGATCCTGTTTCATCTTTTCGATCAGATATTCACAGGTCACCGAAGAATAATCTTCCACTTCCGGAAAATGGGATTTTCCAGTCTCAATATCAAACGGAAGATGCCAGTGCCATTCTTCCTTATGCTCTTCTGCCGGTTTATAACCTTTTCCCTTTAATGTATTAATGTGGACAACAACCGGTTTCTTACTGTCTTTTACCTGTTTGAAAGCCCCGATCAGCTCCCTTAAGTCATTTCCATGATCCACATAGACATAATCTAGTCCCATGGCTTTAAATAAATTGCACTCTGCCTGTCCGTTTGTCTCGCGGAGTAATTTCAGATTTGAATAAAGTCCTCCATGGTTTTCTGCAATTGACATATCATTGTCATTTACTACAATGATCATGTTGCTGTCTAATTCTGCTGCAAAATCCATTCCTTCTAAGGCTTCTCCTCCGCTTAAAGAACCGTCTCCGATAATTGCGATCACATTTGCACTTTCCCCACGAAGATCCCTTGCCTTTGCCAGACCGCATGCCAGACTGACGGATGTAGAGGTATGTCCGACCGTAAAATGGTCATGTTCACTTTCCTGCGGACAGCTGTATCCCGTCACGTCGTCGTAATGTTCTTCATATAAATAGGCATCTTTTCGACCGGTCAGCATCTTGTGCGGATAGGTCTGATGGGAAACATCAAATACCATTTTGTCCTTTGGGGACTCAAAAACATAATGCAGTGCAATGATTGCCTCTACCATGCCAAAATTCGGGCCAAAATGCCCGCCGTGAATACTTGCCCTCTTTAATAATGCATGACGCATTTCTTCTGCGAGAGCTGTCATCTCTTCTATATTTAATTTCTTCACATCTTCCGGTCCGTTAATCTTTTCGATATACATATAATAAATTCTCCTTCCGATTTTATCTATCATAATATACCACTTAAAGTTAACTTTAAGTCAAGTATTTTTTATTTAATTTTCAACTTTTTGCTTCAAACCCTCAATTGCCTGAGCCACTATACCTGCGCTCTTAAAAAGATGTAAATAATGTAATGATAAAAGGGGCAAAAGGTATCATTTCCCACTGAAATACAATTTTTATGTCATTCGCATTTCTTGCGATCCGCTTGTTGTTCCGATATAATTATGCTATGATTGTGCTTTGATTGGAGGAAACCATTTTGAGCGAATATTATAAGTTTTTTCAAAATAAAAAATGTGAATATTTTCCATGCCATAAAGGAATTCCGGAGGCGGACTTTAACTGCCTGTTTTGTTATTGTCCCCTCTATACACTCGGGAAATCCTGTGGTGGAAACTGTGAATATTTAAAAAATGGTATCAAATCCTGCATAAACTGTGGCTTTCCCCATCACCGAAAGAACTATGATAAGGTCACGGGCCGCTTTCAGGAAATTGCAGCCGTTATGGCAGCTTCCGATAAGGAGGATGTATCCCATGAAATGTAAACTTACTCCCGGATTATCCTCCGGTGACTGGAACGAATTTTGCAGCCGTTTCCATTTCCCTCCAGATGACCTGCCTCATATTCAGGCAATTTATACGGCACTTCTTCCCCTGGTTGAATCCTATGCATATTACTCTCTGGATCAGGATTTAGACGGGGTTTCTCTGCCTCACTATGCCTATGGGTTTGTGACGCTTGGAAACGGAGTGGATGAACTGTCGGAATTATATCTGAACCATGAACAGATCCAGGAGGCTTACATTGTGGACTGCATCAGCCTGATGCTTTTGTCAAAGGCTTATGAAGAATTTGCACATGTGGTAGAACGTCAGAGCCGCCTGTATCTTGCAGAATTATCTTTTCTGGGAGATACCTATTCCCTTGACCTGCTCCCACAGATTTATGGGCGGCTTGCCCCGGATGGCATCCAGCTTACCGAGGGGCAGATGCTCCGGCCGCTTAAGACAGCAACGCTGATCCTGCATCTGGATACAACAACACACGCCAATCTCAAGCAATTGTGTAATACGTGCGCAACCTGCCGGAATTTTTCCTGCCCGTCGAGAAAGGCCACGGCTCCGCATTTGCCGCATACTTATGGAGCCATGCAGATATTCCATACAAAATAATTATTTTTCAATTGATAAGTCAGCATTTTACCGTGCTTTTTTCAAAAGTTCTTCCGCTGTAATACCAAACAATTTCTTAGTTGCTCCACCCACCCGACACGGACAATCTCTGCTCTACACCTTGTGCTTCCAATATAAATGAAACCGATATGGTGAACTGATTAAAATGCTTCTGTTTTTTATAACTGATGATTGAAGAAATATAAACAAAAGCAAGGGGGTTGAGAGTAACCTCGAATCTGAAAACCTTATCTTTACAAGTTTGAGGTTTCGAATGATTATTAAGATAAAAAGATGTAAATAACATAATATTAGCAGTTGACTTTAACATTATTAAATGATAATATCAATAATATTAAAGAAAGGGGTTGGTAATGAGACGAAAAGCGCAAGAATGGATATACAATTTAAGTGATGAAGATATCACATTTATAAAAAATTTTGTTATGTCATCTGGCTCTTTAAAAGAGGTTGCAAAATTGTATCATATAACATATCCTACCGTGCGATTGAGACTTGATCGACTTATACAAAAAATGCAAATGAATGATCAAATAGAAAATGACGCTTATATTTCATTAATTAAAAAAATGGTAATAGATGATCAACTTGATTTTGACACAGCAAAAATATTGATAAAAAAATACAGAGAGCAAAAAGGAGAATAAATGAAATTTTCTACAATTTTATTCATCGTAATAATAATGGCATTAACCATTATTTGTGTACGTTTTTTAGAATCATATTTAAATAAAAAAAGAAGAACAACTACCGTATCATTAACACCAATTATTTTTCTTGTTCTTTCAATCGTATTAATTATAGTGTATCTTAATTTTGAACCAGAAAGTTTTGAACGCGTTGAGAAGCAGGGGTTATTGACACTCTCATATAGTTTCGTTTCCAAAAATCAGATGTCTATAAAGGATAAGATACACAATTGTATCATTATCTTTATGCTTACAAATATTCCTACTGTTATATCAATTTATAATCGGATAAAAAGAAATAGAACGATTACGCGCAAAAAGAAAATAAATGAAATGAAATTGCGGGAATTATAATGTTCATCTCTATATATTATATATAGTTGTGATGCCGTTGGATATTATAGTGGAAAGCACTGGACAAATGCAAGTGCTTCTAATGCAAGCGTAGATTCTGACTTTGTTATATATACATATAAACTTTCTGGACAAAGTAACAAAACCACATGTACTTCCTCCTGTATTACCTTAAAATGTTCTGGAAATCTTGATACTTATGTTGGAGTTGGAAATGTAGGAATTGTAAAGATTACATCGCAAACTTATTCGAGTAAAACCAATTTCTATGCTTCAAGTTATTTATAATAATGAAAAAAAGATATATAGTGATACTCGTTTTGCTTATACTGATCTTACTCTATAATAGATATGGATCTGGTGTCTAAAATCATTTAAGTGCACAGGTAGACAGTATTTCAATTGAGACAGTATGAAAAACTTATCCAGCGCGAACGATTAGAAATTGTTCGCAGATAATAAAACAATTTAATGGTATCCAGCAAAGATCTTTAAATCATTGACAAAAAAATTACGCAATGGTATTATGAAAATACAAAAAGCAATACCGTGTAGGCGGTTTGCCAAAGTTAGTTTTAAAAAATAACCGGTCTTTGGTAGGGGCGGTTATTTTTTATGGTTAAAAAAGATCATTACGATCAGATTGATAATAGCAACAATCAGTATGCAAAACTGAAAAAGTTCAGAATATGTAACCATGCTATCGCCCTCCTTTCAACCAGAGGGCACCATAGCCCTCGTAATAAGGGCAAACCGCCTACCGCACTATGCTTTGATACTGCTTTCTGTATGTATTTATTTTACCATTTTTCGATCAAAAAGCAATCAAATGTTCGATATATTTTCGCGCAAAAAAATAGCATCCTCTACCGTCCAAAGTTTAGGATGCTATTTCTTTAACATGTTTAACCTTATCACTGTATGGGGCCATGCAGATATTCCATACAAAATAATTAGTGCCTGCTGAGTAAGCAGACACTAATTATAAACTTTATTATCTATTTGTTTTTTTCTTTTTCATTACAACAATAACAACTCCTGCCGCAACAACTACCGCTGCTGCAATCAGAACAATAACAATCGTCATGGCCGCACCATCCTGTTTTACAAGTACAAGTGCACTGATACCATCCATTGTATACTCGCCACCCTTGATTGTCTCGATTGTCTCAACGCCAGCTTTCTGTCCGTTTATGCAGACTTTCCATTTTCCTTCCGGAATTGTAACTTTTGCGTTGTCAGTGTTTGCATTAAAAAGAAGATACATCTCTTTTGCACTTTCATCTTTCTGACCGCCCTTTATATTAATTCCTACAATATTATCCCCAAGTCCTTCTACGGATTTTACATATTTTTTCACATCCTCTGATGTAGATAACCGAAGTGCCGGATGTGCCTTTCTGAACTTAATAAGTCCCTTATAGTATTCAAATACATCTGCCCAGTAGCATACGGAATCCACAATATATTTCCGTACCATGTTTCTCTCGGATGCTGTATCATTTCCACATCCTGAGCCGTTTGAATACGAACCGTCTTCATTGATACGGGAAAAATATCCCGGAACAAATTTATTGATACAGAAATCATCTGCACTCATAACATGATTGTATACCACATTACCATAACACGGTTATTTACTGTATTGAAATCTGGAGCATCCCTGCCTATAACCATAAATATAAAAACGAGCAGCAAAACCGGATTTACACCAGTCTGCTACTCGTTTGATGATTATAATATTTTCTTTTCTTGTGCCATTGCAACCAGTTATCGGACAAATGGCAGGAACGTAATGCTATACTTTATTTTCCAAACCGGCTGATTTCTTTCGCATATGATATTTCCGTTTTTCCTCATACATTTTCTCATCCATATGCATTAAAAAAGTTTCTGCATCATCTTCTGTCCCAAATTCCGTGTATCCCATAGAAACACTTAAATGAAACGGTTCTATTCCGGATTCATTAAACCGGGATAGATTACGGTTAATCTCCTCCATTGTCGCTAAGACACGCTCCGTATCAACACCTGACAGCAGCACAATAAACTCATCTCCCGCATACCGGATTGCCATACCATCATCCGGTATGGATCTGATGAGTATATTTCCCAACGTACAAATAGCCTTATCGCCCGTACTATGACCTAAATTGTCATTAATACACTTGAAATCGTTTACATCCATCATGATTCCATATAAGGATTTCTGGCTTGCAATTTTCTTTTCTGCAAGCACCGCATTAAAATATCTCCGGTTGTATAATCCGGAAAGCTCATCCATATACAAACTCTCTGCGTATGACTGCATCTGCACAAATATCAATGCGACCGCAACCAGCACCCATGATGATGTAATTCCATAAAAAAGGAACTGGATAACTACACCTGCAAAACAAGGACCAACGAAATAGATCACCGGGAAAAAATTCAGGTTAACCCCTTGTTTTTTGGAATGATACACCAGATAGATACTGTAAGCAAAATATATGACAAGCGAAATATATCCCACCAGCGCACCGGCAGTTCTCTGGTATACATTCTCCCCGGATATTTTAAACATAATCCCTGTTCCAAACAGATTACATAAAACCATAATTACTTCTACCAGCCAGGGAAATATCTCCACTCCTGCTTTTTGAACCATTCTTTTATAATTTCGATAGATACGCAATTCCACGTACATACACCAAAGCATACCCATACTGACTGTCCCTATAAAGCATATGCTGTTAGAGATATAATTAATCTGCCGGCTGCCAGTAAACTGTTTTCCATCTACGAGAAAAGCAATGGTTTCAGACAATGCCCCCACTAAATTTACGATTGCTATTCCATCATATATTTTATCTCCCACATGAAGGCTCTCTCTGTTCTTTCGTCTGCAAAACAAAAGGAACCACATCATTAACACGGTCAATCCGTTTGCCATTAATATTTCTTCTAAAACGATGATTGTTATCCCCTCCATCATTCACAGTATGAACTCATTTTTACTAAAATGAGCTCTATCATTATACCAAATGAAAACCGGTTTTTGTCTTTTTCGACATGAATTACAGTTTTTTTAACGTGAACGATGATTTTTTATGTTTCATCATTTTTCACAGCCTACTGCAACTGTGAAAAACCCACGGCTTACAAAGTTAACGGTCTTTGTATCGGAATCATAATAAGATCCCGGTATCTTAACTGCTGCACCGTATTTATCAATTTTATATGCAAAAATCTTTTTGTCTTTTTCCTTTTTCGAAGCATTATAGGAAACAGCGACCCTGATCCGTCCCTTTTTCAGGACAGACGACTGCTTTTTCTTGATTCCTGTGACGGAAAAATCATAAACCGGACGTTTTCCAATAATTTTCCCTGCCCTGGCAGAAAGATTTTTCTTGTCAGCCTGTTTCATTTTGATAACCACAGCTGTATTCATCTCTTTCTTTAATTCTTTTAATGCCTTCGAATCAAAGGTAAGATTTACATTGCCACCATTGACCTTCAATTCTTTTACATTCTTTTTGACAAGTAAATTTACCGCCTGCCCGTCCATTTCAAGATGCAGATTCTTCCAGTTTCCGGCTTTTGCCGTATCAAAAGTTATTTCAACAGACAGGTCTTTTATCCTGCCACCCTGTTCTTTTTCTGCCTTTGTAATTTCTTTTTTCAAAACTGCTGCAATATTCTTCACTTTGACCGTATTATTTTTAACTGCAGTTTTTGCTTTGACATTAATATCCTTAACAGAAACGGACGTATCTGCTGCGGGTGGCGGTGTCACATTCCCCGGTTCTTCTTTTGCATGATCCGGTGCCGGTAATGTGCCGGAATCCGGTGAAACATTGCCAGATGATCCGTCCGTGCTTCCACCGGCATTTTCACCGGAACCTCCGCCGGAACTGCCTCCGGAACTTCCACCAGAACTTCCGCCAGAACCTCCACTTGAACCGCCTCCGGATATTCCGCCGGAACTTCCACCAGAACCGCCCCCGGTTTGGGAATGATCTGCCGTTACACGGACCTGACAATCTGCCTTACTTCCTGTATAGTTGCCATTCCCATTATAACATGCGGTGAACGTATATGTTTTCGTTTCATTCGGAAGCGTTGCCATCCAGTGATCCGTTCCCTTTTCTTCTAATGTGATCCCGGAAACATCACAGGTTACTTTTATCCCGGCATCTTCCGGAATCCCCTGTCTGCAAAGCTGTAATTCTACTGTCCCCGCACCTTTGACCGTATCGGTTTTTGCAGTCAGCTGCATGCTGGTGGAAGCCTTTTCGATTTCCAAAACAGCCTCCCCGTATGTTGGAATAAAAGATGCCTTTTCCGCTTTAAAATAAATCTTATACTGGCCTGCTTCTGTGTAAAACGGCATCTCCGTTTGTGTATACGATCCGTTTTCTGTCAAACTGTAACTGATTTGTACACCATCTTCCTGTTTGATATCAAATGTATGGGGTTTTCCATCATAAGTTACACGGACAGGTACGGTTTGTATTTCCGGCATCTCACTGTTTTTCCGGTAATAATAAGTGATCTCCTGGCGATCCTCTGTGATGTTTATTTCTCCCTGATTTGCACTGTTTCCTACACATGTATATCCATATAAATCCGGACTTCTTAACGTATACGCAGAATTCTTTGGTACATATACTGTCGCGGGTGCCGTATCAGGCACTGTTGTTTCGGTTCCGTCTTCGTTTTGCAGCATATAACGAATCGTTACGGTACTCCACGCCTGTCCTGCCGTCTGATTGTCAGCCAGAATTTTCCCAGTGTCCTCATCTATGATCTTTCCTTCCAGTCTGTCCCCGGAAACCAGACCAGTTACCGCAGGAAGTGTGACAGAAAGGGACTCTCTGGCAGCATCCGGATCATACCAGTTACTGAGTGGCGGAACGGTATATGTTTCTTCTTTTTCATATTTGACTGTATTGTCTGCTCCAATAATGCGGAAAGTAATCTTCAAATGCTGTTCGGCATCCACTATATTTTGTACGACTGTACGGAATTCCAGATCCTTTCCATTTGCTTTTGTGATATTTATCTCATCGATCCGATATTGGTCACTATCCCTGTCAAGTGTTCCTGTCCTGGTATGTGGAATTGTAATTTCAGGATTGCACACATAAACAGATGCCTGCCTGCTGACATAATCACGGTTATTTAATCTCCGCGCCAGTTCCATCTTACACACTTCACAGAACGGATTCCCAAGATCCCGCATCATGCAGACGCGGCTCGGTGCAAATACCGTTTCTGTTCCTGCTGCCGTTATTCCGATTCCACGGAATCCCAGCATCTTATGCCATTTAATTTTATCCGGATCCGATGTGTCGGAAATATTTTCTCCCTGCATCTTTTTATCGTATTCATCGCCTAATCTTCCGATGCTGTGGGAAATTTCATGGGTCATGACATCCCCCTGCGCATTCTCACCCGAATTTGCGGAAAAAGAAAAGAGTGCATTGGAAGAAGATCCAATATTCGCAGACGTATTACAAATGATATGGATGGTTCCAACGGCTGCACCGGTATCCAGGTACCTGCTCTCCAGTTCTGCCCTCAGTGCCTTGGCTTTATCTTCCCCGTCCTTTGTAAAATAGCAGGATTTTCCGAATGCCTGCACATGAAAATATGTGTCCGGGTTCGACTCCCCATACATCACGCCCACACCAGTTTCATTGGATACCGTCTGTACCGCATAAATATTGATCCTGTCGGAATACTCTTTATAAGGGGACCACTTTAGCAGCCCCTGTGCTTTTGCTGTTGCATCCTTTAAAAATTGTTCCTGTTGTTCCCGGGTATAGCCCTCACCCATGATAACAATCACAAAATTTTCCTTATCATCACCTGTCTTGTGAATGGCATAAACGGAAGCTGCCGCCATCTGGTCTGCCGCTGTCTGGTCTGCCATCACAGGATATGGAAACACCAGGGAAAGCAATAATATCAGGCTAAGTACGATTGCCCCAAACCGTTTTCCATCCTTCTTTTTTACATTCGTCATATCATCCTCCGTACTTTACATTACCAGAAATACTGGTGCTTTCCCTATTCTTCCCACAGACAAACTCCCGGGAAACCATCTGCCGTAAGGCTTCTTAAAGCACGATTACCGCAGCATCAAACCCCTCTACATTTCCATCAAAGGTGTTTTCGGTAAGCAGATTGTACTTCTGCGTGTACTCATTAAATTTTTTTGCACTGCTGCTGCAGTTGAAAATCATGGCAATGGTCTCTTCGCCATTTTTTCTGATCAGGACAACTGTCCCTTCCTCATCTTCTGTGACGCTCCCAGCCAGTTCGCCTTCTACAATGCATGCATGGCTTTTCCGGACCTGAATCAGCCGCTTGTACCATTCATACATCTCTTTGTCCTGGTATTCTTCATCCCAGTACATGCCCCGTCTGCAGTCCGGATCGTTTGCTCCCGGCATCGCATACTCATCTCCATAATAAATCATCGGCATTCCCGGCAGTAACAACTGAAAAGCGGCTGCCAGATGCTGCTTTTTCTTATTGTCGTTACACAGATGTAAAAATCTTGCGGTATCATGGCTGTCGATCAGATTCCACATAAGGGGATAGCAGTTTTTGTGTAAGCGTCCCTTCAAATATCCAAGATTTTGTACGAACTGGCTGACCGTAATCTTTTCGTCTGCAAGCAGATCGATCAGGTTCAGGTAAAATGGATAATTCATGACTGTATCCCATTCATCCCCCTCAAGGAAATCTCCTGCATAATGCCAGATTTCCCCAATGATCAGCATATCTTTCTTCACAGCCTTTACTGCCTTTCTGAAATTCTTCCAGAAGAAATGGCTGATTTCGTCTCCTACATCCAGTCTCCATCCGTCAATATCGCATTCCTTAATCCAGTAGCATGCAACATCCGTAATGTATTTTTCAACTTCAGGATTTTTCAGGTTTAACTTTGGCATTCCGCCATAATAACCAAAACATTTGAAGTTTGGGATCTCTCCCCATTCGCTTTTAAGTGGGAATCCATCAATAAAATACCAGTCCCGGTATTTGGATTTTTCACCATTTTCCAGGATATCCGCAAACGCAAAAAATTCTCTTCCCGTATGATTGTATACCGCATCCAGGACTACCTTCATACCACGCTCATGCGCTTTTTGTACCAGCTCTTTGAGATCCTCTGTTGTTCCAAAGGACGGGTCTATCTGGTAGTAATCCGTGGTATCATACTTATGGCACGAATTTGATTGAAAGATAGGTGTCATATACAGCACATCGATTCCCAGATTCTGAATATCATCCATATGTTCGATGATTCCCCTGAGATTTCCATGCAGGTCATCCATAGGCGTAATCGGTGCTTTATACCACAGTTCTTTGTCTACCGGCTCCGTAGCTGCAAAACGGGATGGGAAAATCTGATACACGACCTTGTTTGCTGCCCACTCCGGCACCTCAAACATCTCTTCCTCCCGGAGGTTCTGCGGACAGTCAAACATTCTGTCCCTGTTTGTAATGCATTCCTTATCAAACTCATAATTTCCATAATATACCTTTTCTCCCTGCGTGTCCGTAAATTCGAAAAAGTAACGCAGACAGATCAAATGCATATTTATCTGTGCTTCATAATAATCATGAAACTGTGAGACAGCAACCTTCTTCATCGGAACTGTCTTTCTGGTATCCTTACGCTCCATAGGTATATACTTGTCCTCATAGTGAAGGATTACCTCCTTCATATCATCCTTTTTTACCTGCACGCGTATCACAAATAAATCCTTATCAACTGCATAGCTAAACCTTTTATCCATATCATGAAAAATTGCTGAATATTCCATAAAATTTCCCCTTTACACTTGTTGTTTTCCTGTATTTTAACTTACTTTTTTCAACAATTCTAGCACTATATCCACGATATTTTTAACTTTTTCTACTTTTATGCTTTTTTGCGATGATATTACTATTCATATAATTTAAAATGTGCGTTATCAGTTTAAAACCAATAACGCACATTTTCTCATTGCATCCTTTTCCCGCATTTATATATGTCACAAGTCAAATTATAGTTCCTACCTGCGACAACTTTATATGTAAATTCAACATCAATAATTTTTTGCACCGTTTTTAATTTTTATTTTCTGCAACTTTAAATTTCTGGATCATTTCACGCAGATTTTCTGCTTCACTGCTCATCTCCTGACCGGCTGCTGCACATTCTTCAGATGTTGCCGAATTCGTCTGTACGACATCATTGATCTGTTCAATTCCATCATTAATCTGTTGGATTTCTGTTGTCTGTGTCTCTAACGTTTCTGCAATATTTGTGACTTCTTTTGTAATGATCTGGGAATTCTCAGCGACCTCCTGCAATTGTGATGCCGTCTGCCCTGCAATCACCATACCTTTTTCCACGGCTTTCACAGAGGTTTCAATCAATGTTGCGGATTCCTTTGCTGCCTGGGCACTCTGGTCTGCCAGCACATTGACCTGATTCGCTACCACTGCAAATCCCTTTCCTGCCTCCCCTGCTCTTGCAGCCTCAATGGAAGCATTCAATGCAAGCAGATTCGTCTGGGACGCAATTTCATTGATTGTTGCAATGATCTTGTCAATCTCTTTTGATGCCCCGTTGATCTCATTCATGGAATCAACCATATCCCTCATTTTACCATTGCTTTCCAGAATGGCATTTCCAAGTTCGTCTACTCTTCCACTGATTTCTTTTGCGGATTGTGAATTTTTTCCTACCTGTTCAGAAACACCTGCGACTGTTGCGGTCAGTTCTTCTACAACTGCTGCCTGATTTGTTGCTCCATCCGCAAGGTCATTGGAACTTGATGCTACCTGATCTGCGGCACCCGAAACTTCATCTGAAACATGTTGGATTCCCTTTATTGTCTCTGCCATGCTTTCTTCAAACAACATAAAGGAGTTTAGAATTCCAACGAAATCCCCTTTCCACTCTACTTCCGGCTGCACATCAAAATTTCCTTCTGCAAACATCTTCATTGAACGTCCAATATCATCTACATAGCTTCCCAGAATGCGGATGGATTTGCGCATATTGTGTGCCAGTATTCCAATCTCATCATCTGAATGGTAGTCCAGCGTGCTGTGCAGGTTTCCATCTGTTAATTCCTGTGCAACGGCTTCCACTTCACGTAATGGTACTAAAATTGACTCAAGTACTTTTTTGCCTGTTTTTATTGCCAGTTTCCATGCCAAAACCAGACAAATAATAATACACACAATTCCTGCCACTGCAGAAATAACCGTAATTCTGACTGCCTGGCTGCTTACCTCATCGGTCATTTCATCTAATCTTGTTGCAATTTTTACGGCTTTATTTAATGCCGGGGTACAATCATTCAGAATTGAATCAACTGCCTTATCCTTGTCACCGCTTTTGATTTCTTTCATGATGGAATAACCAATGTTTCCCCAGTCTGTAAGGGCAGATGCGTATTCTTCACAATCCGCATCCGGAATAACTCCGGAGTTCTTTAAATTTTTCAGTTGGGTATTAACTTCTGCAAGCAGTCTTTCTACCGTCTGCTCATAACCGTCATAAGAGGATGTATCATTATTTAATGCCATTTCCCTGATATTTCTCGCTGATGAGTTAACATTTATCCTGCAGATTTTCACCGCCCGGTCTGCAACAGTAACATTTTGTACATAATGCATCGTATTGGCAAATAGCATACCTATAACCACAATAGAAAACAGACCTGAGACTAGCATCATAATAATGACTTTTCTGTAGCCATAGTTTATCCTTTCCTTCAGATGTAAATTTTCCAAGTTCTTTTTCATCATATTTTTCTTTGACGGCATAGTTTGCTATTTCCTTTCTCTTTTATTCGCTTCTGATATATCAAATTTTTTTCTCAAAGTCAATAAATTTCAGGAACAATTTTATTATTCTATTTTTCACATAAAATATTGTACCCATTCCCCGAAAAATACAGCACTTTTACCAATTTTTTCTACAGTTACCTCTCCGATCGAACGTGATGTAATCTGGAATGTCGTGCCGGTGGTTCCTTCGTAAGAGTCATACTAGTACATAACTGAAAATACTATTGTCTGAAACACCCTCTGTTTTCATATATGGCATCAGGTTCTTCCAAAACATTCTCTAATTGTCTTTGAAATATCTGAATCAATAAAACCTTTATGTGCCATGTCATCAAGGATATCACATGTTTTTTCATGGGACAATCCCTTTTTATAAGGTCTGTCTTCCGTAAGAGCCTGATAAATATCAACACATGCCATCATACGTTCCTGCTCATTTAATTCATCAGCGGTTTTTCCAAAAGGATACCCTTTTCCATTTAATTTTTCATGATGGAAAGCCGCCCAATCTCGTATTTCTTCAAAATCATTAACCTCCGATAATATAAGGTATGTATAACCAGCATGATTTTTCATTGTAGAAAATTCATCATCCGTAAGCTTATCCGGTTTTTCCAGAATTTCATTGCCTACCGCCATTTTTCCTATATCATGCAGTGCACCAGCCAAATACATTTTCTGTACCGTGATTGAATCATATCCCATATATTTGGCAAGCAGGGAGGCTTTTTCAGCTACTCCTATAGAATGCCTGCTTGTAAAAGAAGATTTATAATCTACTATCTTTGCAAAGAAATCCGCAACATTTTTACACATTTCCCAATCAAAAACCATTTTTTCTCTTGGAATAATTTCCCATAGCTTCGTTTCAAAAGAATCATCACTTAAACACATATAGGATTCTTTTGTGAATACATGAAGAAAAGCATTAACACATTCTGAATCAAATAGACTATCCTTTTTTTGGGAAAGATACTGACATATAAAATCCCATCTATTATCATCAGATTTAATACTATTTCCTATGATATCAACGGTATCTGCAAGATGAATAATTCTTGCAGGCAATGGGGTTTCATTCCACTTTTTTTGAAAAGGACCAGTTCCATCGGCATGTTCATGATGATACAAAATCACATTTGAGACATCTGTTTTAAAAGGAAGTTTCGTAATATTTTTTTCACCATAAATACAATGAAGATTCGTTTTTCTTACGGACAAATCTTTTTTAATGTCAATAACATAATTCCTTTCCAGCTCTTCCGTAATATATTGTGTCAAAGCATTATCATGCAGTAAGGCACACATAGCTAAATCTTGTAACGCATCACCTTGAATTGCCAGATATTCAGCCATGCATACACTTATATAAGCCACTCTTTTTCCATGCTTGTTTTTGATTTTTACCAACTCTGCTTCTATACAGTCCAAAGCATAGGAACAGGCTCCTGCAAGTCCGACAATATCTATTCTTAGTTCTTCTTTCATTGGTATAATCCTATCATAATACATTTATGCTTCTGAGAACTGGTCTTTTCCTACAAAGCATAACGGACATTCAAAATCTTCTGGAATATCCTCCCACTTTGTACCAGGTGCAATACCACCTTCTGGATAGCCCTTCTCCTCATCGTATTCCCATCCGCAAACATCACATACGTATTTCATTCGTTGTTCCTCCTTGTAAATATATTAATACACAGCCTATATTACTGTTATATTTGTGTTGTTCTTTAACCTTAATATGTATAAATGCTTTTAGCATTTCCATAATCCATGCAGGTTACAATATGCATATACTTCTTCCTCAGCTGTTTTAGCAAAGCCATCATACATATCTGTCCACTCATAATTTTCGCCTTCTGCCGCTGCCGCCAGGTTTTCCTTTGTATCACCAATTCCTGCTAATTCCTTGAACCACATCTTTGCATGTTCTTTCTCATTATCTGCAGTCTTTAAAAACAATGCTGACATCTGCTCGTAGCCTTCCTTCTATGCTACAGATGCAAAATATGTATATTTATTTCTTGCCTGGGATTCTCCGGCAAATGCCTCCTGTAAATTTTTCTCTGTCTGTGTTCCTGCGTATTTGTTATCTGCCATTTATTTTACCTCCGTTTTCTTTACAACTTTTTCAAAATCTGATGCTGGGTGCTTACATAAAGGACATATAAAATCATCCGGCAGTTCTTCTCCCACATATTCGTATCCACAGATTCTGCAACGCCATATTGTCTGACCATCCTCTGCTTTGCCAACCTCCTCCGGCTTAGGCTTAATGTTATTCTGGTAATAATCATATGTAGCTGAAGGAATATTACTTATTACTTCCATATCGGTTATCTCCCCGATAAACATTGTATGTGAACCTAAATCTTCAGTTTTATTAACTGTTACAGAAATGTATGCATTTGTTCCTTCTGTAATATAATAAATACCATTCGTGCCCCTGGCACACTGCTCAAATGCTTCAAACTTATTGGTATCTCTTCCTGATT
>OLAT01000133.1_pt1 | contig 18895 bp, 16 predicted proteins | sample 1607701 | NCBI WGS metagenome assembly OLAT01 (sample SAMN02674693, study PRJEB24791) | human gut metagenome, SKBSTL018 | isolation source: stool | host: Homo sapiens | place: USA
AGAACGATTGCAACTATGCTATTGTCCGATGTAGACCTCAAGTCCTACACGGATACAGCATACCACAACGAAGAGTTAAAGTCACTAACAAGATACCGATTCGATAAGGTTCGTGAAAGAGCCAAGCTGAAGCAGTCAGTGTCCAGACTGGTCACGATTCTGTTTCCAGAACTGGAGAAGCTCGTTCCCTCTCTCCATATTGCTTCGGTTTATGCGCTCCTCAGTGAATATCCCGGTGCAAAACAGATTTCAGAAATTCATCTCACCAAGCTGACAAACCTTCTTGTGACAGCATCCAAGGGTCGTTATGGCAAAGATAAGGCTATCCAGATTCGAGATGCTGCCAGAACTTCCATTGGTTCCGTTATGCCTGCTAAATCTCTGGAGCTGAAGCATACCATTAAACTCATTCGGGAACTCACCTCCGAGATTGATGAAATTGAAGTTTCTATTCAGAAAATCATGGATGAACTGAATCCACCGATTCTTTCTATTCCCGGTGTCGGTATCCAGTCAGCAGCCATGATTCTTGCTGAAATCGGTGATTTTTCCAACTTTGAATCTCCTGACAAAGTCCTTGCTTACGCTGGCTGCTCTCCATCTACATACCAGTCCGGAAAACTTACAAACTGTTACGCTCACATGGAGAAGCGTGGTTCGCGATATCTGCGATATGCCCTTTACAATGCGACCAAGTACGTCTGCTATTGGAATCCTGTCTTTGCTGAATACCTTGCCAAGAAACGTGCCGAAGGAAAGCATTACAATGTTGCCTTGTCCCATGCCACAAAGAAACTTGTACGGCTGATCTATGCTCTACAGAAGTCTGGAAAAGCATATCTTACAGCTGCCTGATTTTCTCCAGAGCCTGAGCTAACCCCAAGAACCACTTAGCTGGCGCAGCGAACCCTTGACAAACCGAAGCATTCAAATGCTATCCTGATTTTGCGAGGGCTGGCTGGGCTTGCTTTGCTGTTCTCTCCGTCGCCCTCGCTGTTCCAAGACCAGCATTTGAAGGCTGTTTGTCATGGGCAGCGAATGGTTGACGGATTTTTTCATTTTGGGGCTTGACTTTTAATAGTTAGTCTCCTAAAAATAGCAGACCGTTTTCACGGAGAATGCAAATATCATACCATCCTATTATAACGGAAAAATGCGAAAAGAAAAGATTTTTGCGAAAATTCCACAAATACCGCTCGGCACAGGTATCACTTTTGCCCGCTTTGAGGCGGGAAATGCCGCAAAACCGGTGGAAATACCCCGGCGGTTCTGTTACAATAAAACTGTATGAGCCTTTCCCTGCGGGGGAAAGCCTTTTGCTGAAATTGGAGGATAAAACCATGGATTACAATAAAGCAGCTCTGGAAATGCACGAGACCCACAAGGGAAAGGTGGGCATCGTGAGCAAGGTGGAAGTCGCCACCCGTGACGACCTGTCCACTGCCTACACCCCCGGTGTGGCCGAGCCCTGCCGCAAGATCAAGGAAAACCCGGAGGATGTATATAAGTACACCTTCAAGGGCAACATGGTAGCCGTTGTCTCCAACGGCACCGCCGTGCTGGGTCTGGGCGATATCGGCCCGGAGGCCGGTCTGCCGGTCATGGAGGGCAAGGCCGTGCTGTTCAAGGAGTTTGGCGGCGTGGACGCCTTCCCCATCTGCATCGACGCCCACGATGCTGCCAGTGTCATCGCCGCCTGCAAGGCCATTGCGCCCACCTTTGGCGGCATCAATCTGGAGGACATCAAGAGCCCGGAGTGCTTCGAGATCGAGGAGACCTTGGAGCGGGAGCTGGACATCCCTGTGTTCCACGACGACCAGCACGGCACCGCCATCGTGGTCACCGCTGCCCTCATCAACGCCCTGCGGGTGGTGGGCAAGAAGATGGAGGACGTGCACATCGTCCTGAACGGCCCCGGCGCTGCCGGTACCGCCATCATCAAGATGCTGATGACCGCCGGTGCCAAGGACATCGTGGCGGTGGATCAGTTTGGCACCCTGTACAAGGGCTGCAACAGCGCCGAAGCGCACAAAAACTGGCTGGGCGAGGTGACCAACCCCCGCCAGATCAAGGGCGGCCTGAAGGAAGCGCTGGAGGGCGCAGATGTGTTCATCGGCGTGTCCCGCCCCGGCATCCTGACCACCGAGCTGTGCAAGACCATGAACAAGGACGCCATCGTCTTTGCCATGGCAAACCCCACCCCGGAGATCATGCCGGATGAAGCCAAGGCGGGCGGCGTGCGGGTGATGGCTACCGGCCGCAGCGACTTCCCCAATCAGGTCAACAACGTGTTGTGCTTCCCCGGCCTGTTCAAGGGTGCGCTCAGCGTCCGCGCCCGGGATATCAACAATGAGATGAAGCTGGCCGCTGCCTACGCCATTGCAGACCTCATCACCGATGCCGACCGCAGCGAGGAGAACATCATCCCCGGCGCGTTCGACCCCCGCGTGGCCGAGGCTGTGGCAAATGCCGTGGCAAAGGCTGCCCGCGAGACCGGCGTGGCACGACTGTAAGCGGAGGATACAGGCATGAGAACGATCTCTGCACAGAGCATTACGGATACGGTGGCGCGGCTCTGCATTAAAGCCAACACCCAGCTGCCGCAGGACGTGCAGGCCGCGCTGGAAAAGGCACGGAAAGAAGAGCCGTGGCCGCTGGCAAAGAACACGTTAGACCTGCTGTGGTCGAACCTTGGTGCCGCAAAGGAAAAAGACCTGCCCATCTGTCAGGACACTGGCATGGCCTGCGTGTTCGTGGAGCTGGGCACCGATGTGCATATTGACGGCAGCTTTGAAGCCGCCATCCACGAGGGCGTGCGCCGGGGCTACACCGATGGCTACCTGCGCAAGAGCATCGTGGCCGACCCGCTGCGCCGGGGCAACACCGGCGATAACACCCCGGCGGCCATCACAGTGCATCTGGTGGACGGCGAGGGCTGCCGTATCACGGTAGCACCCAAGGGCTTTGGCAGCGAGAACATGAGCCGCATCCAGATGCTCAAGCCCGCCGACGGCGTGGAGGGCTTTAAAAAGTTCGTGGTGGATACCGTAAAGCTGGCGGGCTCCAACCCCTGCCCGCCCATCGTGCTGGGCATCGGCGTGGGCGGCAGCTTTGACAAGGTGGCGTATCTTGCCAAAAAGGCGCTGCTGCGCCCGCTGGATGTCCCCAACCCCGACCCCTACTACGCCCAGTTGGAGCAGGAGCTGCTTGCCGCCATCAATGCACTGGGCATCGGCCCGCAGGGCTTTGGCGGAAAGACCACCTGTCTTGGCCTTGCCATTGAGCAGATGCCCACCCATGTGGCGGGTCTGCCGGTGGCTGTGAACGTTTCCTGCCATGTGACCCGCCGCGCCAGCGCGGAGCTGTAAGGAGGGGAGAACGATGGAATACAGACTGACTACCCCCTGCACCGCGCAGGATCTTGCCCCGCTGAAGGCGGGGGATACCGTGCTGCTTTCCGGCGTGGTGTACACCGCCCGGGATCAGGCACACAAGCGGATGATGGAAGCACTGGACAAGGGCGAGACCCTGCCTTTTGATCTGGAAGGCAGCGCCATCTATTATGTAGGTCCCACCCCGGAGCGCCCGGGCGAGGTCATCGGCTCGGCAGGGCCTACCACAAGCGGGCGCATGGACGCTATGAGCCCCCGGCTGCTGGATCTTGGCAACAAGATCATGATCGGCAAGGGCAAGCGGGATGCCGCCGTCAAGGCAGCTGTGGTGCGCAACGGCGCGGTGTATCTGGCTGCGTTGGGCGGTGCCGGTGCGCTGATGGCAAAAAGCGTGCAGACGCTGGAAGTGATCGCATGGCCGGACTTGGGCTGTGAGGCGGTGCGCCGCCTGACCGTGCAGGATATGCCCCTGACCGTTGTGCTGGATGCCCACGGCGGCGACCTGTACGAGGAAGGCCCTGCGGCCTATCTGGCTGCGCTCTAAATTGCACCCTTTGCACAAAACAGGCGCGGCACAAAACCGGCAAAACAGCAGTTCTGTGCAGAAAAATATGGTTAGTTTAACAAAACTTGCTGCGAATTACTTGCATCAACCGCAAAAGTGTGATATCCTTTAACATACGACAGAGGGTACACATCCCCTGTCGGAAAAATCCCCCAGAGGGAATGAGGCAGGAGGCCGGACAAACCATGCAGATCCACCAATCCGCAGAAGATTATCTTGAAACGATCCTGATGCTGAGCCAGCGTATGGGCAAAGTGCGCTCCATTGACGTTGTCAATGAGCTGGGCTTTACCAAAGCCAGCGTGAGCATCGCCATGAAAAAGCTGCGGGAGAACGGCTATATCGCGGTGGACGGCGAAGGCAACCTGACCCTGCTGGAGCCCGGGCTGGAGATCGCTCAGCGCATTTACAGCCGCCACCAGCTGCTGACCCACTTCTTTGTGCAGCTGGGCGTGGACGAGCAGACCGCCGCCGAGGACGCCTGCAAGGCAGAGCACATCCTCAGCGAGCAGACGCTGGAAAAGATCCGCGAAAGCGCCCTGCGCAACGACGCCGCCCATCCGCAGGCAAAGTGATATGATTCCAAGAGACACCGGAACGCCGAAAGACGTTCCGGTGTCTTTTTTTGTATGAAATTTTCGGTTTGTGTTGCATATCTGTTACGGATTTGGTACAATAAATCTGTGCGGAAAAGGAACGTTGGAAGAGCGAAAAAGGGACGGGACGGCGCAAAGCCGCCCTAGGGTAAAGGAGAGCGTTGCGGCATGGATGCGATTGCCCATACTCAGGTCAGTGGATTCTGTCTGGTCACGCTGGCGGTCTTGCTGCGGGCGCAGCAGAAAATGCGGGATAAAAGCCTGCCCGGGCGGCTGTTTACGGCGCTGCTGTGGTCTGCCGGGGCGCTGACGATCGTAGATCATGGCAGTGCGCTGGCGCAGCTGGGCGCGTGGCAGGATCTGGGCATCCCCCTGACCTACCGGCTGAACGCCGGGGGCAGTATTCTGTTTTATCTGCTGGCGGCGTGCTGCTGCCAGCTGGTGTTTTTGTATGTGGAGGCAGAGCTGGGGCATACATGGATGGAGGACGGCCGCAGGCTGGCGCTCAGCACCGCACCGGTGGCGCTGCTTTTTCTGGCGCTGCTGATAGCGCGGGACGAAAACGGCTTCTGCTATCTGGATGCAGAGGGGCTGCGGGGCAGCACCCTGTTCTGGGGGGCGAAGCTGGTGGGGCTTGCCTATCTGGCGGCGGCCTTTCTCCGCTGCAGCTGGACGCTGAGCAACTGGAAGCAGGAAACACCCAAAGAGGAACTGAAGACCCTGCTGCTGCTCGCGCTTGCGCCGGCGGCAGGCTTTTTGCTGCAAGGCTGGCTGCCCGGGCGCGGGCTGCTGTGCTGCGGCATTACGCTGGGGCTGGTGTGCGTGTATGTGCTGGTGCTGCAGACCAAGTTTACGGTGGATACCCTGACCGGCGTCAGCAACCGCATCGTGGCGCTGCGGTATCTGGAAAGCGAACTGCCCTACTACCGCCGTCACCCCAACCGCTCGCTGCACTTCCTCATGATGGACATGGATCACTTCAAGCACATCAACGATGAATACGGCCACCTGGAGGGCGATGCCGCACTGGTGCTGCTGGCAGGCATCCTGAAAAAGGTGTGCGCCAACTATAACGGCGTGCTGGCGCGCTACGGCGGCGATGAATTTTGCATCGCCTGCGGCTGCAACAGCGTGGAGGTGCGCACCCTGATCGCCTCCATCCAGCGGGAGCTGGACGCTGCCAACGCCGCCTCCGGAAAGCCCTACCAGATCGAGATCAGCATCGGCTGCGCCCGTCTTGAGCCGGACATTGCCACCGTGCACGACCTGATCGATAAAGCCGATCAGGAAATGTACCACCTCAAGACCCGCAAGCGCGGAGTTTCCTAAAACAAAGAAGGCACCTGCAACCCTTCCTGTCTGTGCATTGGCACCCGAAGGCGTTTGCGGGTGCTTTTTCTTTGACCTGTTGAGAGCCAAGAAGCAACCCCGCAGTGCGGATGTTTCCGCAGGAAACAGGCACTGCAAATGCCGTTTCCCTCTACGACCCCTCCTGTGAAAAAGCAATTTCGAAACGCCCGCAGGCGTTTCGAAATTGTAAATCAAAATAATTCTTCCGCTGAAAATGGCTAGAGCGTAGCGGAGGCCATTCAAAATCATCCCGCCCCGCGCTTTCTAAACGTTTTTTACCCTTCTGCCCTTGCATCCCGGGGTGGAACGCGGTATTCTTATAAAATAGACCGGAACCGCGACAGCACAGGGGAGGGAGACCACATGGACGCACAGGAGATCCGCACATTGCTGGGCAAAAGCATCTTTGAGCGGGCACAGAAGTACCGCAAGCGCATCCTGCAAAGCAGCTGCACCACCAACGAGGACGGGGTGCGGCACCTGACAGCGCTGGTGCAGGGCAGCGGTCCGGACTGCTATTATACGCAGGTCTGGCTGAGGGAAAACGGCAGCTTTGTCAGCGCCTCCTGCGACTGCCCCTATAACCAGAACGGCGACGGCACCTACTGTAAGCACATTGGCGCGCTGCTGCTGCAGGACGCGGAAAAGAACCCGCCTGCCCCGGAAAAAAAGCCGGAGAGCATCCCCGGGGTGCAGCGGGGCGTGGCAGGCTTGAGCACCGAGCCCCGCAAGGACAGTTACAGCGCCGGGCTGGATATGCTGTTCGGCCGCAAGTGGCGGGGCGAGGAGCCGGAGACCGACTATGAGGCCCAGCTGCTGCTGAAGCGCTACCAGCGGGAGGATGCGCAGCCCCAGCCCCAGAACGCCGCCCAGCGCACCGGCTTTGCTCTGCTGGAACCGGAGCTTACGCCGCACAATGGCCGTATCTGGCTGCGGCTGCGGGTCTCGGATGGCATCGGCAGGCGGCAGTATCTGGTAAAAAGCATCCCGCAGTTTCTGGATGCGATCGAGCGGGGCGAAAGCGTCAGCTACGGGAAATCGCTGGCCTTTGTGCACCGGTGGGACGCCTTTGCTCCGGATGCACAGCAGCTGCTGCGGCTGCTGCGCCGTCAGGTGAGCGCCCGGCAGGCGTTTGAAGCCGAGGGTACGGTGCGCTCCGGCTGGGAGAAAGGCCCGGCGGGCGGTCTGCCGTTGACCGGCGAGGGGCTGGATGCCCTTGTGGAGCTTTACGCTGCCGAGGGCGTTGTGGGCGGCTATACCCTTAAAGAGGGCCTGCCGGTCATCAGCCTGAAGGTGGAGCGCCGCAAGGGCGGCGTGCAGCTGAGCTGCACCCCGGCGCTCAGCGGAGTGCAGGGGCTGGACTATGCCTATCTGCTGGGCGAAAGTACCCTCTGGCGGATGCAGCGGGAGGAGTGCCGCCGGGTTCTGCCGGTGCTGGATACCTTTGGCGGGCGCAGTTTGTTCTTTACCAGCGCGGACGCCGCCGCCTTTTGCAGCTATGTGCTGCCGGAATTGGGCAACCGGGTCAACATCGTGGACCCCGACCGGCTGCTGCTGAACCAGATCCCGCTGGAGCCGGTGGTGCAGTTTTATCTGGACGCCGACCGGGGGCTTACCGTCACGGCCTACCCGGTCTTTCTGTATGGAGAGGACAGGGTAGCACCCGGCGAGCCGGTGCCGCCCGACCTTTTGCGGGATGCCCGCACCGAGAACCGGGCAAAGCGGCTGCTGGAAACCTATCTGGAACCCCAGCTCGGCGAGCCCGGGCATTACAGCCTTTCCGGGGAAGAAGCTCTTTTCCAGCTGCTGGAGGAGGGCATTCCCGCCCTGCTGGCCATGGGCGAGGTGTACCAGACCGATGCCTTCCGCAACCTACAAGCCGCCCCGCCTAAAATCTCGGTAGGGGTTTCGGTGCACGGCAGTGTGCTGGACTTGGAAGTGGACACCGGCGCCTTCCCGGTGGAGGAACTGCGGGAACTTTTGCAGTCCCTGCACCAGAAAAAGCGCTACCACCGCCTGCGGGACGGCAGTCTGCTGCGGCTGGACGACAGTCTGGAAGGGCTGGACGAGCTGAACGACACACTGGAGCTTTCCGGTGCAAAGCTGAAGGACGGCCACGCCGCTCTGCCGCTCTACCGCGCCCCCACGCTGGACTGGGCGCTTTCGGGGCAGAACGGCCTGCGGTTCGACCGGGACGATGCTTTCCGGCGCATCAGCCGCAGCTTCCACGCCGTGCGGGACAGCGAGTATACCCCGCCGCTCTCCCTGCAAAAGACCCTGCGCAAATACCAGCGGGACGGCTACCGCTGGCTGCGCACACTGGATGGCTACGGCATGGGCGGCATTCTGGCGGACGATATGGGTCTGGGCAAGACCGTGCAGGTGCTCAGCTACCTGCTGGCCATGAAGGAGGGCGGGCAGCAGCTGCCCAGCCTCATCGTCTGCCCGGCGTCGCTGGTGCTGAACTGGCAGGAGGAATGCCAGAAGTTCACCCCGCAGCTGCAAAGTGTTGCCATGGACGGCGATGCCGCCCACCGCGCCGCGCTGGTCGATGGGTGGGCACAGGCGGATCTCGTCATCACCAGCTACGATCTGCTGCGCCGGGACGAAAAACTGTATGCCGGACAAAGCTTTTACGCCTGCATACTGGACGAAGCGCAGGCCATCAAAAACCACACCACCCAGAAATACAAGGCGGTGTGCCGGGTGAACAGCCGGGTGCGCTTTGCCCTGACCGGCACCCCGGTGGAAAACCGCTTGGGCGAATTGTGGAGCATCTTCTCCTTTTTGATGCCCGGGTATCTGCCCCCCTACAAGACCTTTTGCGCCCGGTTTGAAAAGCCCATCGTGCAGGACGAGGATGCCAACGCCGTGCGGCGGCTGAACCAGTTCACCGGCCCCTTCATCCTGCGGCGCATGAAGTCCGAGGTGCTGCGGGAGCTGCCGCCCAAAACGGAGAATGTGCGCCGCGTTGAGCTGGAGACCGAGCAGCGCAAGCTGTATTTGGCAGCGGTGGTGGACGCCCGGGAAAAGCTGCGGGCGGCAAAGCCGGAGGACAAGATGACCGTGTTTGCCGTGCTGATGCGGCTGCGGGAGATCTGCTGCGACCCGCGCCTTGTGGCGGACAACTGGACCGGCAGCAGCGCCAAGCTGGAAGCCTGTCTGGAGCTTGTCACCGAGGCGGTGGCGGGCGGGCACCGCATTCTGCTGTTCAGCCAGTTTACCTCCATGCTGGAGCTGCTGGCAAAGCGGCTGGACGAAGCAGGGGTGAGCCACTTCACCCTGCAAGGCTCTACCCCGAAGCCGGTGCGTGCGGAGCAGGTGCGCCGGTTCAATCAGGGCGAGGCGGACGTCTTTCTCATCTCGCTGCGGGCGGGCGGCACAGGTCTCAACCTGACCGCCGCCGATATCGTCATCCACTACGACCCGTGGTGGAACCTTGCCGCGCAGAATCAGGCCACCGACCGCGCCTACCGCATCGGTCAGCGCAACCCGGTGCAGGTGTACCGGCTGATCGCGCAGGACACTATTGAGGAAAAGATCGTGGAGCTGCAACAGGCCAAGCAGTCGCTGGCCGACACCGTTACCGGCGGGGCAGACGGCGCGATTTTGTCCATGAACCCCGAACAGCTATTGCAGCTGCTGGGAGAAGAAGCATAAAGGAGTGTATCCATCATGAAGGTTTGGGATCTGCATTGCGATACCCTGTACGAACTGCGCCGCGCCGAAAAGGCGGGCGCACCCAAAAGCTTTTTGCACAACGATCTGCATATCGACCTTGAAAAATTGCAGCGGGGGGATTATCTGCTGCAATGCTTTGCGGCCTATGTGGATCTGGCCGACCCCGCACCCGGAGCCGACCCACTGGTAAGCGTGCTGGAGGAGATCGACATCTTCAAGCGGCTCATGGCGGCTTACCCGGAAAAGATCGCCCCGGTGTACACCGCCGCCGACCTTGAGCGCAACCGCGCCGAGGGCAAGCTCAGCGCCATGCTGACGGTGGAAGAGGGTGGCTGCTGCAAGGGCAGTCTGGGCGTGCTGCGGCGGCTGCAGGAGCTGGGCGTGCGCATGATGACCCTGACGTGGAACTACCCCAACGAGCTGGCAGACCCCAACGCAAACCCCGGCGGGCCGCTGGTGGCCAACACCGAGACCGGCCTGACCGAGCGGGGCTTTGCCTTTTTGGAGGAGATGGAAAAGCTGCACATCACCGCAGACGTGAGCCACCTTTCCGATAAGGGCTTCTGGGACATCGTAAACCACAGCACCCGTCCCTTTGCGGCAAGCCACTCCAACTGCCGTGCGCTGTCGCCCCACAACCGCAACCTGACCGATGAGATGATCCGCGCACTGGCAGAAAAGGGCGGCATTGCGGGGCTGAATTACTGCGCTTCCTTTGTGGACGCAGACTCGGCACACCCCAAGCTCTGCCGCAGCACGGTGGAGCGGCTGGCAAAGCACGCGGCACACTTCAAGCAGGTGGGCGGCATTGAGGTCATCAGCCTTGGCAGCGACTTTGACGGCATCGGCGGCCAGCACGAGCTGGAAACGGCGGCAGATATGCCGCTGCTGGCCGAGGCACTGCGCCGCGAGGGCTTTACCGAGGACGAGGTGGAAGCCATCTACTGGCGCAACGCATACCGCTTCTTTAAAAACAATCTGTAATAATAACTTCTAAAATTGCAAAATGTGCCCGGGATACCCCTGCGCTGCGCGGGTATCCCGGGCTGTGTATTGCCCTGTGAGGGGAGGTTTTATATGGTCTAAGGCGCGCGTCCCCTGAAAAAGAACAAACGACTTGGAAAGATAAGAGGAATTATAACAATGGGTATCACGATCTCGCCGTGGATGATGGCGTTTCTCATGCTGATGACCGGCTTTGCAGGCTTTGTGGATTCGGCAGCCGGCGGCGGTGGGCTGATCAGTCTGCCGGCCTATCTGTTTGCCGGGCTGCCGCCCCACTACACCTATGCCACCAACAAGTTCAGCGCCGCCTGCGGCACCACCTTTGCCACGGCAAACTTTTTCAAAAGCGGTGCCATAAACGTGAAGGTGGGTGTCCTGGCAGCCATCGGCAGCTTTGCAGGCAGTGCGCTGGGCGCGCACATCGTGCTGCTGCTCAGCGATGAGATGCTGCGCACCATGATGTTCATCATCCTGCCGGTGGCGGCGGTCATCATTCTGTGGCAGCGCAACCTGCCGGATGAGAACCGGGACGACGGCACGCTGGATCTGAAAAAGATTTTGCTGGCGCTGGCCATCGGCCTTGGTATCGGCCTGTACGACGGCATTATGGGCCCGGGCACCGGCACCTTTGCCATCATTGCCTTTACCACCCTGATGGGCTTTGATCTGCGTACCGCCAACGGCAACGGCAAGGTGCTCAATCTGGCCAGCAACTACGCCAGCCTGTTCACCTACCTGATGAACGGTCTGGTGGTGTTCCACATCGGCATCCCCTGCGCCATCAGCAACATTCTGGGCAACCTGCTGGGCTCCCATTTTGCCCTGAAAAAGGGGGCCCGCTTCATCCGCCCCATGATGCTGGTGGTGCTGGTGCTGCTGCTGGGCAAGCTCATCTCGGACGCGGTGCTGTAAGGGCAAGGCGGGACATTTTCACGGGTAAAAACAAGTCGGGCAGCCCGCGGGCTGTCCGACTTGTTTTAGCTTTCAATAGGTTTTATTCCAGCACCAGTTCTTTATCAAAGAATGCGATGCCGAATGCGCCGGGGCCGGTGTGGGTGCCGATGACGCAGCCGATCTGGCGCACCAGCGGTGCGTCCAGATGCAGGTTGTCCTGCAGGTAGGTCAGCAGCGGCTGCAGCTCCCGGTGGTTGACGGTGTAGCCCAGCAGCGGGGTGTAGTCCGGGTGGATGCCGCCCATCTCGTCGATCTTCTTGAACAGCGCCACATACACGCCGGGCAGACCGCGCGCCTTACCGGCCAGCGCCACCTTGCCCTCTATGACGGCGAGGATGGGCTTGATGCCCAGCATACCGCCCGCCACAGCGGCGGCGGCAGACAGTCTGCCGCCCTTGCGCAGATACTTCAGATCGTCCACGGCAGCTACCAGATGCAGGTGCTGCTTGGCCTTTTCCAGATCGGCAGCGATCTGGGTGATGGTTTTGCCGGCGTCCCGCAGCTGTACCGCCAGCCGCACCAGCAAAGATTGCCCCAGACAGACGTTCTCGGTGTTCACGAACACCACATTGTCCACGTTGGCAAGGTCGGCGGCAAGCCTTGCGCACTGACCGGTGCCGGACAGGGCATCGGACAAGAAGATGCCCAGCACTTCGTCCCCGGCGGCAGCAGCGTCCAGATACAGCTGCTCGAACTGCTCCGGGCTGGGCTGGCTGGTAGTGGGCAGCTTGCGGCAGGCTGCCAGATGGGCATAGTATTCGCTGGGGGTCATGTCGATGCCGTCCCGCAGGACGGTGCCGTCCTCCAGCGTCACATTCAGGGGGATCACGGTCACGCCCAGCTGCTGCGCCTCGGCGGGCAGGATGTCGCACGCGGAATCGGTGAGGATACGGATCATAATAATACCTCCGGTCTACCGGTAAATTACAGTATACGCAACGTTTTCATCAAAAAGGTTGGAAATTATTATACCACCATTTAGGGCGATATGTCAATAATTTGCATAAATTTGCCACGACAGAACGCCGAAACCTTGCGCACCCGGCGGCAGATATGGTACTATAACCGGGAACGAACCACAGCAGGAGGAGACCGACCATGCACAAGCTGAACCCCCGCACCGCCGCACTGCTTTCGGCCTTTGGCTGGGCGGTTGGGTATCTGCTGGCAGGCAAGGCGCTGGCGGTGCTGCTGCCCGCTGCACCGGGCGGCGCGGCACGGTTTTTCCGGGTCTGTCTGCTGGCTCCGCTGGTGGAGGAAGGGGTGTTCCGGGGCGCGGTGCAGCGCCGGGCGCAGCCGCTGGGCAGGGGACAGGCCATTCTTTTGCAGGCGGTGCTGTTCGCCCTGCAGCACGGCAGCGCCGCCGCCATGGCCTACGCGCTGGTGTGCGGGCTGGGTCTGGGGTGGCTTGCCGACCGCACCGGGCATCTCTGGCCGGGGATGCTGCTGCACAGCGCAAACAATCTGCTGGTGCTGGCGATGGGATGAGAGGATGGGATACATGACCGATTTTGAACTGATGGGTCTTGCGCTGGAAGAAGCCGCCAAAGCCGCCGCCTTGGGCGAAGTACCGGTGGGCGCGGTGGTGGCGCGGCACGGCGAGGTGGTAGCCATGGCGCACAACACCCGGGAGACCGAGAAAAACGCCTTGCACCACGCGGAGCTGCTGGCCATTGACGCCGCCTGCAAGGCGCTGGGCGGCTGGCGGCTGTGGGAGTGCGAGCTGTTCGTCACCTTAGAGCCCTGCCCCATGTGCGCGGGCGGCATCATCAACAGCCGCTTGCGCCGGGTGGTGTACGGCGCTGCCGACACCAAGGCCGGGTGCTGCGGCTCGGTGACCGACCTGTTCGCGCTGCCCTTCAACCACCACCCGGTGGTGGAAAAGGGGCTGCGGGAGGCCGAAGCGCAGCAGCTTTTGCAGGCGTTTTTTGTTTCCCTGCGGGAAAAGCGGGCGGGCAGACCCCGCTGGAAGCCCCCGGTGCCCGAAAACAGGGGAAAATAAGGAAAAATAGTGGGAACTGCGTAAAAAATTGCAGTTCCCACTTTCTTTTTGGGCTGGATTGTGGTATATTATTCAATGGAATCTTGTCGAAACCCATCATAAGCACAGGCAGGCACGCCAAAGCACCGGACCTTTGCCGGACATACGAACGGAACGCTGCACTGTCTGGGGATGGGCACAGGGTTTTTCCGGTTGGGGCACTGCGCCCGGCCGAGAATACCGAACAGGAGGGATACACTCTTGTACGAGGACGAGTTTGAACTGACCTTTCAGGTGCCGGAGGAAGAGAGCGCACCGGAGCCCCTTGCCGCACCGGCTGCAAAGCCGGCAGCGCCGGTGGAGCCGGTGGTGGACGAGCCCACCCGCATCATGACGCTGGAAAAACCGGCAGCACCTGTGGTGGACGAACCCACCCGGGTGATCACGATGGAAAAGCCCGCAGAGCCACAGCCGCCTGCGCCGCCGCAGCCCGAAGAGCCTGCGCCGGAGCCTGTAAAAGAACGGCCTGCCCCTGCCGCACCCGCTGCGGCGCGCCGGGTGCTGATCTCCGGCGGCGACCGGGGCATCGGTGCTGCCGCTGCCCGCGCCTTTGCGGCAGCAGGGTATCAGGTGGCGGTGCTCTACCACCAGAACGCCGCTGCTGCCGCTGCGCTGGAGCAGCAGCTGCCCGGGTGCATCGCCATCCAGTGCGATGTAGCCAGCCGCGCCAGCTGTGAGCTGGCGTTCCATGCAGTGGAGCAGGCCATGGGCAGGGTGGATGTGCTGGTGTGCAACGCCGGCATCGCGCAGCAGAAGCTGTTTACCGACATCACCCCGGAGGAATGGCAGCGGATGCTGGACGTGAACCTGAGCGGCGCGTTCCACCTGTGCCAGCTGGCGCTGCCCGGCATGATCCGCCGCAAGCAGGGCCGCATCCTGACCGTGAGCAGTATGTGGGGCCAGACCGGCGGCAGCTGTGAGGTGCACTATTCCGCCGCGAAAGCCGGGCTCATCGGCCTGACCAAGGCACTGGCCAAGGAGGAAGGCCCCAGCGGCATTACCGTGAACTGCGTAGCGCCGGGGGTCATTGAGACCGATATGATGGCGGCTTTTACCGCCGAGGACAAGGCGGCGCTGGCCGAGGAGACCCCTGTGGGTCGGCTGGGCACCCCGGAAGAAGTTGCAAAGCTGCTGGTCTTTCTGGCCGGCGAGGATGCCGGATACATCACCGGACAGGTGTTCGGGGTGAACGGCGGCCTTGTGATCTGATGCACAGGGCAATATTACACAATTTTCCCCGGAGCGGGAAGGAGAGAAAAAATGGGCATGACTTTGAAGGAACTGTTGACTAAGGGCGAGGGCACCCTCTCTGCACAGGAGGCCAAGGCGCTGGCGGCACAATGCCGCATGGATGTAGATACCCTCTACACCCTGCTGGAAGAGCGCGGCATCAAGATCCTGGAGGAAGAGAACGAGCCGAGTCTGGACGTGGACAGCATCATTGCTGAGGTGGAGAACGCCGAGAACAACAACGATGACATGGGCCTTGCCGATGAAAACGAAGAGGATGCCGAGGAGAACCCGGCAGACCTGAAGGCTGCCATGGACGAGCTGCTGGATGACCCGGTGAAGAACTACCTCAAGCAGATCGGTCAGATCCCGCTGCTGAGCGCCGAGCAGGAGGTGGAGCTGAGCCGCCGCATCCATGCCGGTGCCGAGGCTGCGCACATTCTGCAGGCAGACCGCCAGAAGTACGACGCACCGGAGTACATCAAGAAGAACAGCGCCCGTTTCTCTTTTGAAGAGGACGAGAACAGCCGCAGCTACAACGAGGATCTGGACGAGGAAAGCGAAAAGTCCGCCGAGGATGCCGAGGAAAAGGCAGACGAGGAAAAGGCCATGGAAGCCGTGGAGAACGGCCCTCTGAGCGAGGAGCGCCGTCAGGAGCTGCTCAAGACCCGCCGCGACGGCCTGAACGCCCGCCGCAGCCTGAGCGAAGCAAACCTGCGTCTGGTGGTGTCCATCGCCAAGAAGCACGTCGGCCATAATCTGGCCTTCCTTGATCTCATTCAGGAGGGCAACATCGGCCTGATCAAGGCTGCGGAAAAGTTCGACTGCGACCGCGGCTTCCGCTTCTCCACCTACGCTACATGGTGGATCCGTCAGGCCATCACCCGCGCCATTGCGGATCAGGCCCGTACCATCCGCATTCCGGTGCACATGGTGGAGACCATCAACCGGATGCGTCAGGCCACCAACCAGCTGGTGTACCAGAACGGTCACGAGCCCACCCCGGAAGAGCTGGCAAAGGCCATGGACATGAGCGTGGAGCGCGTGCGCGAGATCCAGCGCATGGCACAGGAGCCCGCCAGCTTGGAAAGCCCCGTGGGCGAGGAAGAGGATTCCTCTCTGGGCGATTTCGTTGCTGACGAAAACGCCGAAGCACCCGGCAAGGCAGCCGACCGCGCCATGGTGGCACAGCAGATCAATCTGGCGCTCAAGAGCCTGACCCCCCGCGAGGAAAAGGTCATCCGCCTGCGCTTTGGTCTGGACGACGGCCGTCCCCGCACGCTGGAAGAGGTCGGCCGCGACTTCGGCGTCACCCGCGAGCGTGTGCGCCAGATCGAGGCCAAGGCCATCCGCAAGCTGCACAGCCGCAAGTGCCTGACCCTGCTCAACGGCCTGATCGAGTAATACTAAAAAATAGAGACACCGGAGCGTCTGCAGACGCTCCGGTGTCTCTGCTTTATAAATAAAATTTCAGTACGAGCTCAGCCCAAGGCTTACGTCCAGCGCCTGATCCACCCGCTTCTGGTCGGCGGCGGTGATCTGCCCGGCACGCTCCCGCAGGCGGTGCTTATCCAGCGTGCGGATCTGCTCCAGCAGCACCACGCTGTCCTTGGCAAGGCCGGTGTCCGCCGCCCGGATGTTGATGTGGGTGGGCAGGCGGGTCTTGTCCAGCCGGGATGTAATGGCCGCCGCGATCACAGTGGGGCTGTGCCGGTTGCCGATCTCGTTCTGTACGATCAGCACCGGGCGCACACCGCCCTGCTCCGAGCCCACCACTGGCGAAAGATCGGCGTAGAAAACTTCTCCTCTGTGTACCTCCATGGAATCTCCCTCCTGTTTGTCTGGAGGATGTGCCCCGCTATGTGATGCGTCCGGCGCATCCTGTCTGCTCTCAGTATGCGCAGGTGGGGTGCGGCTTATGCAGTGCGGGGGCGATATTCCATTGTATGCACAAGGAGCGGTCAGTTTTCCTCTTCCAGTGTGCAGAAGGCCAGCGCCATGCCGCCCTCGTGGCTTAAAGAGAGCCGGGCCCGCAGCCGGTGCTGCGCCACCCATGCGGCGGTCTGCCCGCTGAAGCGGTAGGCCGGGGCACCGTTCTCCTGCCGGATGGCCTCGATCTCACATAGAGAAAAGGGCTCCCGCAGGCCGGTGCCCGCCGCCTTGAGAAAGGCCTCCTTGGCGGCAAAATCTGCGGCGGCGCTGGCAAGGCGGTGGGCGTTCAGCGGCGCAGGGAACGCCTCCAAAAGCCCCAGCGCCGCTTGCTCGGCCGGGCCGTACACCCGGCGTACAAAGGCCGCTGCGTGGGCAGAGGAAAGGCTTTTTTCCAGATGGGAAAGGCTGCACAGGTCGCAGCCGATGCCGTAAAGCATACAAAGGCTCCTTTCGCGGGCAGAATGCCGCCCGGACATCGTTCATCTTGCCGGAACATTGCTGGAAATTTTGTGCAGGATGTGCAAATCCAGCGTAATTATCTTGAAGTTTCGGCGCATTTCGTGTACAATGGGGCTAGTTTCAACCGAAGGGGGTGTATTGCGTGGGAGACGCAACCGCGATTTTCTCCATCCACGATAAAAAGGACTATGAGATCCACGAGATCGTACAACAGGTGTACGATGCTTTGAAGGAAAAGGGCTATAACCCGGTCAATCAGCTGGTGGGCTACATTTTGTCCGAAGACCCTACCTACATTACGACCTATAAGAATGCCCGTGCCATGATCCGCAAGGTGGATCGTGACGATCTGCTGCAGGCTATGCTGCGCAGCTACCTCAACGTGTAATACGGTCCTTTTCAGCCCCGCTGTCTTGCAAGACGGCGGGCTTTTTTTGCGCGTGGGACGATTGGGAATGGCCTCCGCGTTGCTCTGGCCATGTTCAGAGGAAAGATTATTTTAAATTTCGGGGTTCAGGAAAGTCTGCGGACTTTCCTGAACCCCATTTTCACGGGTGGGGTCGCAGGGAAAAGCCTCATTTATTATGGATAGGATGGTTTTGGAGACCATTTTAATCGTTTTCCACCAGCGGCAGGGTGAAGATCTGGTTCACCACCACCTCGTACTCCCACGGCTCCCGCAGCTTTTTCAGCTGCTTTTCCAGCTTTTCAGCCCCAGCAAAGCAGTGGATGAGGTAGAACCAATGCCCTTTCATCCGGCTGATGGCGCAGCCTGCGCTGCCGAACAGTTCAGTGTAGCCGTGGTACAGGTCGGTCAGGTAGCCCCGCAGCTCCTCCTTGGCGGCGGGTGCACCGCCCCGCGCCCTGCGGAAGAGTGCAGGGTCTGCGATGAGCCCGCGCCCTACCATGATGCCGGACAGGGTGGGGAACTCCTTTTCCAGCGCGTGAAGCTGGGCGGCGGTGGTCACATCGCCGTTGTAGCACACCGGCATGGTGCACCGGGGCAGCGCAGCGGCAAAGGCGGCGCGGTCGGCCTGCCCGCGGTACTGCTGCCGCATCACCCGGGGGTGGATGGTCAGCTCCGAGATGGGGTAGCGGCTATAAATTTCCAGAATGGCGGCAAACTCCTCCGGTTTCTCCACGCCCAGCCGGGTCTTGACCGAAACAGGCCCTTCAGCGTGGGAGAATACGCCGTCCAGAAAGGCGTCCACCTTGGCAAGGTCCCGCAGCATCCCGGAGCCCTTGCCCTTGGCAGTCACCGTCCCGGCGGGGCAGCCCAGATTCAGGTTCACCTCGGTATAGCCCAGCGCCCGCAGCTGACCGATCATCCACGCAGCCAGCTCGCCGTCCTTCGCCAGCAATTGCGGGATGACCGGTGCACCGGGGTTTGCCTCCGGGGCAAGCTCTGCCATCTTCTTTTTAATGAGCACCCGGTTCTCCGGCGGGGAGATAAACGGCGCATAATAGCGGTCAGCAGCGCCTTGTGCGCCGAACCATTTCTGATGGGTCTGCCGCCAGACCCGGTCTGTGAAGCCCTCCATGGGGGCAGCATAATAAAGCATGGGCGTTTCTCCAAACGATTTTTGTTACCGGTATTGTAGCATAAAATTGCGTGAGGGGAAAGGGGAGGGGACGGGGGATGTTCTCTTTTGACACCAAAAGAGAACCAGAAAAGTGCCAGCGATTTCGA
>OLAT01000253.1_pt1 | contig 13610 bp, 13 predicted proteins | sample 1607701 | NCBI WGS metagenome assembly OLAT01 (sample SAMN02674693, study PRJEB24791) | human gut metagenome, SKBSTL018 | isolation source: stool | host: Homo sapiens | place: USA
AGAGAGCCGGTTATGGCAAAATGAATGCTTCACCTTACCATAACCGGCCCTCGTATTTTTGCCTTACTCTTTGCGCTCTACCCGGTAATTGACGTACTTGCCTCCCGTATCTGCCAGAAGCACCGTTGCATCATAGGTTTTTCCTGTTTTCTCGGAGTAGAGACCCTTTATCTTTGCCTTGCCGTTTTTGAGCAGAGCGGCGGCGATCTTTGGGGTGAACGCCTTTTTTCGCTGCTCAAAGAAGCGGTCGTTCTTCCACATTACGAATTGACAGCCACGATTTCCGCAGTAGAAGTTTTTCTTGCCCTCGTAGATGTTTTCACCACACCGGGGACACTTGCCGATGACAACCCGTTCCGACTGGAACAGGTTTTGTTTGTCCGCGCTGATACAGGAGTAGGTCTTGACCAGCTGACGCACCTGCGCTTCAATTTCGGCCATGAACTCGTCCGGGTCTGCATTGCCCTTGGCAATCTCGGTCAGACGGTTTTCCCATTCAGCAGTCAGAGCGGGAGAGGTCAGGCTTTCCGGCAGAACCACCGCCAGATTGATGCCGTCCTTGGTGGGGACAAGCTGTTTGCCCTTGCGCTGCACAAAGCCCATTTGCACCAGCTTTTCCAGAATCGCGGCACGGGTGGCCGGAGTGCCCAGCCCCTTACGTTCCGCTTCCTCCGGCATATCCTCGGACCCTGCCCGCTCCATTGCTGACAGGAGTGTATCTTCCGTGTAGGCTTTCGGCGGGGACGTGAAATGTTCCGAAATATCAGATACAACAGAATAACTTTGTCCCTCGGCCAGTTCCGGCAGGGTGTTCAGCACTTCTTCCTCGGTATCTGCTTTCAGGGTGGAGCGGAACCTCTGGTCGATCTCTTTCCAACCGGGAACAAGCACCGTCTTTCCCTTGGCGGTGAACTCGTTCCCGGCGCAGGAGAACACAGCAGTCACAGTTTCGTACTCATGGGGCGCGGCTATCGCGCAGAGCAGTTTGGAGCAGACAAGGTTCATCAGCTTGCACTCACTTTCCGCAAGGCCGGTGAAGCCCTGTTTTACAAATTCGGCTGTGGGAAGGATGGCGTGGTGGTCCAATACCTTTTTACTGTTCAGCACCCGGCCCACTTCCGGGGTCAAGTCAAGCCCTTGGACAAAGGACAGCAGTCCCAGCAGGTCAGACACAAGATGTTGTGCCGTCTGGCCCATATCCTCGGTCAGATATTGGCTGTCCGTGCGGGGATAGGTCAGCAGTTTCTTTTCGTAAAGCTGCTGGGCGTAATCAAGGGTCTGCTTGGCTGTGAAACCGAACAGACGGTTTGCCTCCCGCTGCAAGGCCGTCAGGTCATAGAGCTTAGGCGGCTGTTCTGCCTTTCTCTCACGCTTGATAGAAGTACAGATGGCAGATGTTCCGGCACAAGTAGCTTTCAAAGTGTTGGCCTCGTCCATGCTGGCAATGCGCCCACTGTCCGCTTTCAAGCTGCCGGACTGGATGCCGACCGTGTAATACTTTTCTTTCTGGAAGCGCAGGATTTTTGCGTCCCGGTCCACCAACATTTTCAGTGTCGGGGTCTGCACCCGGCCTACCGTCAGGGTTTTGTGATACAGCACCGAAAACAGCCGTGTTGCATTGATGCCCACCAGCCAATCTGCCTTTGCGCGGCAGAGGGCCGATTGATACAGAGCATCATAATCCGAATCCGGGCGCAGGTTTGCAAAGCCCTCCCGGATGGCGGCATCCTCCATGCTGGAAATCCAGAGCCGCTTCACAGGTTTTGTGCAGTCGGCCATTTGGTAGACGAAACGGAAAATCAGTTCTCCCTCCCGGCCTGCGTCGGTTGCGGCGGTCACACTGTCCACATCCGGGCGGTTGAGCAGGGCACGCAGAACTTCAAACTGCTGTTTCTTTTCGTCCGGGACAATGAACTGCCACGGCTGGGGCAGGATGGGCAAATCTTCATACTTCCACTTGCAGTATTTTTCATCGTACTGGCCCGCCTCGGCAAAGGACACCAGATGCCCGATGCACCAGCTGACCAGATACCCGCCGCCCTGCCAATAGCCGTTTTGCTTTTCAGTGGCCCCGATCACGGCGGCGATGCTGCGGGCCACACTGGGCTTTTCGGCAATCACCAGCTGAAAGCTCATGTTTCGTCCTCCTGTCCGTCCTCCGAATGAATCTCGATTTCAGCCGGTTCCTCGTCTGCATCCTCGTCCTCGCCAAAATCGTACTCGTCCAGATCATCGTGCCCGGTGGTGTCGGTCTTGGGTTTGCGGAACTTGAAATAATAGAGGGCCGCACCACCGCCCGCTAGAGCCAGCACCAACAGGATCATCAGACTGCCCATGTTGGACTTCGGCTTTTCCTGCGGCGTTTCGGTATCAGTTTTCACCGCTTCCGGGGCCGTGCAGTTACGCAGGCTCTTTTCACACAAGGGGCAGTTTTCGTTGACACTTCCGGCCTCACATTTCACCGTGCAGGTGCAGAACTCAGTGTCCGGCGGTTCTTCATCCAGCAGGGCCAGCAAGTCGGCATCGTCCACTTGGTTCAGAAAGTGGACAGAGGTTTCCTTGTCCTCATTGGCGCGGTCGATCAGGATGTAAAAATAATTCCCGGCCTTGGTGGTCACGGTGATAAGCTGCTTGTCACCGTAAAAATCATCCACCAGTGTTGCATTGCCCTTGGGCGTGATGGGCACACCCTCCGGCTCCATGCCGCCCGTGGTGGGTTCTTCTTCGATAATCTCCGGTAGAGGTTCCGGGGCTGGGTCAGAGCCGCTTGCAAAAGAGGGCATGGAAAAGGAGCAGAGGCAGAGCAGGATAGCCAGCAGTCCGGCAGCGAAACGGTTCCAGTTGTCAGGTTTCATCGGCGGCATCCTCCTGTTTGTGGTACGGGGTGACGGTAGGAGCGGCGTTCAGCGCACCGCTGCGCAGGAAGGCCGCGAACTCGTCCGGCTTCATGTTCATGCTACGCACCAACTGAATGATCTGCAAGTTTTCCTGTTCAGTCTTTGCAGCTTCCAGTTCTTTCAACTGCTGCTGATATTCGCTGATTTTTTCTTTGAGCCGTTCGATGTCGCGCTCAATGCGGGAAAGTCTTTTTGCCATACAAAATCCTTTCTGGCGTCACGGTAAACGCCCATAGCTGTAAAAATGTTCCTGCCAATATTTTGAGTTGAGGTTTGTGTAAGAGATAGGGTCGCCGCAGTGCAGCATGATGGAATTGCCTACATAGATACCGCAATGGCTCACGCCGGGGGTATCGTAGGTGCCCTTGAAAAACACAAGGTCGCCCGGTTTGACCTGCGCCGTCGAAACAGGAGTACAGAGGTTGTAAAGGCCCTGTGCGGTCTGGCGGCCCACGTTCCAGCCGGAGTGATTCAGCACCCACGAAATGTAGCCGCTGCAATCAAAGCTGGTGCTGGGCGAACTGCCGCCCCACACATACGGGTAGCCGATGTACTTGGTGGCTTCCTCCATCATGGCGGCAAACTTATCATCTTTGAGGGCTTCCGGGGGAATGTCGTAATAGGTGGGCTGCTTGATGGTGGACGCATTGGGGTACTGTGCCTGCCCGAACAAATCCGGCCGGTTGCCCAGCGTGCGCATATAGAGCGAATAAGCACTGAGTTGTTCTTCGGTCAGCACTTCCACGGGCAAATGGGACAAATCCTTGTTTTTCAGCTTGACCGTGCAGATGTAGTATTCATACGGTTCTTGGTAGGTGATAACTTGCGGCACACCATACGGGCCAATAATGACCATCATTTTTGTACGGTAGCGTATCTGCATGGTCACGGTCTCGGTCAGGATGTATTGCTTTTCAAAGAGCATTTCAAGTTCGCCCTGCACCTCGGCCAGTGTGAACACGCCGTCATGCAGCGCGGACAAAATCGAGATCAGCACATAGGGGTCATGCTCGATTTCATCCAGATAAAAATGATACTCGTCATAGTTGTGGGTGGCCTCGTAGGTGTCGAGATACCGTTGCAGTTTTTGTTCCAGCTTGGCGTAGGCTTTCTCTGCACCCAGCATATCCTTGTCCTTGGAAAAGTAAGAGGATGCCGTCACGCCGGTTCCAGCGGTGCCCGCCATCACGGTGCAGGACTGCAACCCCGTTATCAAGAGCAGAGCCAGCAGACCGAACACCGCCACGATCAGAATGGTTTTCCAGTTCTGGGCAGCAAATTCGGCCACCCGTTCGCCGCCTTCGGCTGCCAGCTTTGTTACCCGGAAACCATTTTCTGCGGTAGTGGCTGCACCCTGTGCGGCGGCTTGTCCGGCCTGCCGTGCAGCTTTGGCGTACTGTTGCTTGATACGCTGTTTCTGCCACATCCGGGAAATGGGATTGCTGGCAGACTGCGCGATCTGCGGATTGTCCCGCAAAGATTTCTGGTAAAAGTATTCTGCATTGGCAGACATGAGCTGACGCTCTGCCTTTTCCACGGCCTTGTAGGGCTTCATCTTGTGGTGCCGGATGCCGCTGCGGATGGCTTTGGCGGTCTGACGCTCCACCAGTTCTTCACCTTTGTGGCCGCCCTCCACGCCCACATTTTCGTGTTCGACTTCATGGATTTTTCCGTGAGCGAACAGCAACGCTTCTGATAGCGGGCGGCTGGCCGGGTTTGGTTTCAGGCTGGACGGGCCTTTGTCCTGCTGCTCAAAACGCAGGGTGGATTTCGCCTTGCCGCTGGCGGCATCGTAGATTTTTTCCTTGACCGGGACACGTTTTTTCGGCAAAGCAGCGCGGGCGGCATCCAGCTTGTCGGCTTTCGCTTCCGCCTTTTGGATGTACGGCTGCAACGCCGGGTCTGCCCGTTCTTCTTCGGTCAGTTCCAGACGGGCGGCGGAACGGTGCAGACCATCTTTACTCTCGGCGGTTTCCGCAGCTTGTTTGGCTTTTTTCTTTGCCTTGTGCTTGTCCTTTACGTCCTCGGTGCGTTCCAGTATTTTTTCGGTCTTGCCCTCGGAATCCGTAGAATAATCCTGTTCCGCCTCCCGGCTGGAAACGTTCTCCACAGTGCCGTCCGCCTGATTTTCTACCATCAGACCGTCACGGGTCATGGTCTGGGTGACTTTGGCTTTTGCCTGCAATTCTTTCAAAGTTCTTCACCTCCCATCGGACAGCGGCCCGTTTCAATGTCCGCAATGTATTTGAGAATCGGGAACACCTGCGGCGGCGAAACCGCATTGCCCAGCGTTTTCATCCGCTTGCTGCGGTTCGGCACCTCTTCGGTCAGGCGCGGGATGTCGGCGGGTTCTTTGGCCCAAAGGGAATGTCCGTCCATTTGCGCGGGAAACCCATCAGCCACTCTACCCAGTCCGGGTTGAGGTAGGGCTTTTCCAGTGTGGTGGGTGTTATACGGTAGATCACATGAGAGAGCCGCGCCGTCCATGCTTTGCCATCCTTGTTCATCTTGCGATAGCTGCCATTTGCAGAGATTTGGATGTCCAGCCCCTTGCCCACATCCCCGGTGTCGCTGGCAAGGGGTGTGGGAAGCAGCGGAGCCGATGATGAATACCCGTTTCCGTTCGTGCCACGCGCCAACGGCAGCAGCAGGTAATACGAAAACCCGAACATCGTAACCTGCCTGCTCCAAGTCAATGAGCGTTTTGTCGAGCCCCATACGGAGGAAGCCAGCAACATTTTCTCCAAGCACCCAACGGGGCTGCAATTCCCGGATAACCCGCAGCATTTCGGGCCACAGGTAGCGTTCATCGTGGAAGCCGCGCTGCCGCCCTGCGGTGGAGAACGGCTGGCACGGGAAACCACCTGAAATGAGGGTGACGGTGCGAAGTCCTGTTTTTTCAAAGAAAGCCTCCTTTGTTACGGTAGTGATGTCCTGAAATCGGGGCACCTCCGGCCAGTGGCTTGCCAGCACAGCGGCGGGGAAGGCTGCCCACTCGCATTGGCAGACCGAAGTAAAACCCGCTGCTTCTGCGGCAAGGTCGATGCCGCCAATGCCGGAAAACAAGCTGAAATGCGTTAGGCTCATAGCTCCACCACCTCACTGAGCCGGGTGGTCATGATCTTGTAGAGTTGGGTGTTTTTCGGGATGGGGTTTGAGAACGGCAGCACCACATTTTCAAAAATCAGCAGTCCTTCGCCCGGTTCCGAATTGTCGATGTACTTCTGCTGGTCTGCGGAGAGGTTCAGCCGTTCCGACAGGATTTTGCGGTCGCCGGATGCCTGATTCAGCAGCGTGATGAAGTCGCTGTTTTCCAGAATGTTCTCGATCTCCGGGGAAGAAAGAAGGTCCTTCACATTCTGGGTGGCGCCCGTGGGCACGCCGCCCCATTTGCGGAAGCGTTTCCAAATCTCGGCACTGTACGCAGCGGTCTGTTCCTCTTTCAGGAGTAAGTGGAACTCGTCTGCAAAATACCATGTGGCGCGGCCCTGACTGCGGTTCTGGGTAACACGGCCCCATATCTGGTCTTGGATAATGAGCATCCCCAATTTTTTTAACTGCTTGCCTAACTCTTTGATGTCAAAGGCCACGAGCCGGTTGTGGATGTCCACATTCGTTTTGTGGTTAAAAACGTTCAGCGAGCCAGACACATACAGATCGAGTGCCTGCGCCACCCGGTTCGCTTCCGGCAAGTGCTGGTCGAGCAGGGCTTGGTGGAGGTCAGAGAGAATCGGCATATTCTCTGGGCAGGGATTCGCCAGATAGGGGCGGTAGATGGCTTTCACGGCACGGTCTATCACGGTGCGTTCAATCGCTTCCAGACCTGTTTTGCCGCCCATGACCAGCTCACAGAACGACAGCACAAAATCCGACTTCAAGGCCAGCGGGCTGTCATCTTCGGAATAATTCAGGTTGATGTCCAGAGGATTCACATAGTCCCTGCTGGTGGGCGAAAGTTTGATGACCTGCCCATGCAGCCGCTTGACCAGCGGGTAATACTCGGCCTCTGGGTCTGAAATAAAAATATCGTCAGCAGTCGTTAAAAACACACTGACGATTTCGGACTTGCAGCTCATGGATTTGCCGCTGCCGGGCGTGCCCAGCTTCAAGCCGTTGGGACACCGGGCCTGCTTGCGGTCCAGCATGATCATGTTGTGGGATTTCGCGTTGATGCCGTAGTACATGGCGGCCCCGCTCTGGAAAAGCTCCTGCGTGACAAAGGGCACGAACACCGCCACGTTGGAGGTGGTAAGGCTGCGCTGAATCTTTATCTGGTTGATGCCCAGCGGCAGGCTGGACACAAGGCCCTGTTCCTGCTGGTAGTCCAGCCGGACAAGCGAGCAGTTATACTTCTGTGCCACACCTGCGGCTTGGAACACATCGTTGCCCAGCTTTTGCTTGCTGTCGGCCACATTCAGCACAAGAAAGGTCAGCATGAAAAGCCGTTCGTTCCGGGTCTGCAATTTGTTCAGCAGCTTTTTGGCGTCCTCGCCGTAAGTGGCAAGGTCGCTGGGCAGGATGTCCATGTCGTACCCGGAACGGACAGCCTTTTTCTGCTCCTGAATCTTCATGGCGTCAAGGTCTGTGATCTTCCGCTTGATGGTTTTGATGGCCTCGGTCTGGTCGATGGCCTGCACATGGAGATTGACGAGAATGCCGCTTTCCGTTTTGAGAAAATCGGCCAGCATTTCATCCGAAAGTTCCGGCGCAAGGATTTGTAAAAAGCTCACAGCTCCATATTTGCCGCCCAGTCCAAAAGTCTTGGCCGTGCCGAAGCAGAGGGAGGACGGGGCCACAAAATCCTTAGTGGACAGGCCGGAGGGCGCCAGCCAGTCCCAGTCAAAGCGGAACGGTTCCCCGTCCGGGTGGAAGATGCCGTGCAGCACCTCCAAACGCGCCTGTCCGTCCATGACGTGCGCCACGCAGCCCATGGTCTTGAAATAGCCCAGCAGGTCAAGACCAATGCGGGTCAGCCGCGCCCGTGCGGTTTTTAGATTGTCTGCCTCGATGGTGAAGGTCAGGTACTTGGTTTTGACAATGCCGTTGTTTCCACTGGCAAGCTGCTTTTGCAGGATGGCGGTGTACTCGGCGCGGATGTCGTCAAAATCATCCCCCTGCGGTGCGATCTCAAAACTTTTTGCGTACTGCACCGGGTCAACCTTGCGATTGAGAAACGAAAGCTGCACATGGATGGAGGCATCCACATAGTTGTACAGGTCGCACAGGTGTTCAAAGATGGCGGTCCTCGTTTCCGGCTGGGCCAGCTGATAGCTGATGTCCTCAAAGGCAATGCACTTGGAGAACGTGCGTCGGTCAATGCGGCACACACCGTCCGGGTAGATGGCCTCATACGGGATGGTGGCCTGTGCCGTGCGGGGCTTGCCGTCACCCTTGTACTTGCGGAGAACGGCATCAATTTCTTTTTTCTGGGCGCGGGTGAGCTTTTTGGGCTTTTCGGTTTCGCGGGGTATCGTTTTTCTGGACAATGGCCTTTACCTCCTGTTCCATTTGGTATTGCCGCACAAGGGCGGCGTAAGCATTGTTGGTCTGATAGGGCCTTTCCTTGGGACGAATAAAGCAGCACTGAATCATTTGCTGAATCACCACTTCAAGGGGCTGGCCGTGCCGCTCGAACAGAGCGAACAGCAGCCCCGGCAGCATGGCAAAAATCATCAGCAGGGCCGCCGCGCTGTTGGAAAGATAGTCCCGGGTCAAAAAATAAAGCGGCCCGCCCGTGAGGAGCGCGCCGCCGAAGCAGACCAGCTGCCGCTTGGTCAGCCCGAATAAGACTTTGGATTTTACATGGGTCAAATCTTTGGGAACGGTCACATACGCCATTCAAACGCTCCTTTCTCAATGGGCACCGAATACGGACTTGCTGATGCTGCCGGTCTTGAACAGACAGAAACAGAGCAGCACGGTGTAGCCCATGCAGCCCCAAATGGCCCCTGCAATGTCTGCCGCGCCCGAAATGTTGTGTATCAGCACCGCATAGATGCCCACGACAATCATAATCAGGAACGCTTGGAAGCCTAACGCCAAAAGCGATTTCAAATAGTTCTGCCCGGTGCTGCGCCACTCGCTGCTGCCCATGGTCGCCAGCGGGATAGGCCCCAGTGCGGTCACAACATAAATCTCGATCATGCGGCCGTAGGTCATAAGGAAAATACAGATAGACAAGATGTTCATGGTCAGGCCCACCACAAGGGTCTGGAACCACAGGCTGAGCAGACTGCCAATGGTCATGCTTTCCAGCTGAAATTCCAGTCCGGGTATCAGGCGGTCAAAGTGGATGGATGTTTCACCGATGATAACGCCGGAACTTTGGTTGACAACGCTCTGGGTGGCATCGAACACACCCATAACGATATTCCATGTGTTGCTGACAATGAGGATGGCAAAAGCAGACTTGAAAATCCAGCGGAAGAACATGGAGGTGTCAAAGTCGTGCATATTGTTCTTTTCGGTAATCATCTGGATAAGCTCATGGCACATCACAAGGGCAAGGATGGCCGCTGCAATGGGCAGCACCACCGTTTCGGAAAGACTGCGCAGCATATTGAAAATGCCGCTGTTCCACGCCTGCGGGGTAGAACCAACGTCCGAAGCGATTTCGCCCACCTTGGCGTTCACGTTATCGAACAGGCCGGAGAGGTTGCCCGTGATGCCATCTATCAAAATGCCTTTTATCCATTTCTCGATGATCTCACTAATCAAGCAAAGATACCTCCTTTCCCGCGCCCTCCCATGTGAGAGGGAGAGCGCGGAGTAGGATTTTAAGTATTCGTTGTTCGGAAAATTGTGGGCAGCGATGCAGGACTTAGCCCAGCAGCCCGGACAGCAGCGGGACAAGGGTCACGCCAATCAGGGCAACGCCGCCGCCCGCGACCAGCTGCTTCACGCCCTGGCTCTTTACTTGTGTGTGGTAAAGAAGCAATAGAAGTGTAAAATTTTTTGCCGTTCCCATCCGGCACTTAGCTACTGTGTCGGATAGGTCGGGCATTATTCGTCGGGAAGTTCTACCTTGCCGACAAAGCTGTAATAAATATCAATGTCCTGTCTGCGTGTGCCGTTCTCGTCATAGCTGCACTCATGGACAACGATTTTTTCAATAAACTCCCGTAGCAGGGTATGGGTCAATTCCTCAAAGCTGGTGTACTTGCGGACAACTTTCATAAACTTTTCCGCATTAACCGTGGCTTCCTGTGCCTTTGCCAGTTCCGCTTGCAGTTCGGCGGCACGGCTCTTGACCTGTTTCTGTTCGGCTTCATAGTCTGCGGAAAGTTCCGCAAAGCGTTCATCAGAAATACGCCCAGTCACACTGTCCTCATAAAGCCGCTTGAAGATAGCGGACAGCTCCGCAATCCGCTTTTCGGCTGCGTCCAGTTCCTTTCGCTTGGCAGCGTTCCGGCGTTTGCCGCCGTCCTCGTTCTGCTCGATCAGCAGCTTCATAAACTGCTTTTCATGCTTGGCTGCATAGCTTGTCACTTTCCGCAGATTGGCGGTCACACCCGCAGTCAAAAGGTCGGTGCGGATAAAATGTGCGGTGCAATCGTGGGTACGCTTCTTGTAGTTGCCGCAGATGTAGCAATCCTGTTTTCGGGTTTTGTTCTCGTATCTCTGCTGATAGAGGACGCTTCCACAATCGGCGCAGAACAGTAAGCCGGAGAACAGACCGACTTCATCATAGCGGTTTGGACGCTTGCGCTGCTTGCGTAATTCCTGCACACGCTCCCATGTGGCAAGGTCAATGATTGGCTCATGGGTATTCTCGAAAATGACCTGTTTTTCTTCGGGATTTTCCACGCTTGATTTGACCTTGTAGGACACTTTCTCGGTCTTGAAGTTTACCGTATGCCCCAGATATTCCTTGCGTTCAAGGATATGGACAATCGTGTTGGTCGCCCACTTGTAGGGATAATCGGGGTAGTAACGGCGTGTGCTGCCTGTCCTGCGGTATTCCAATGTACCCGGTGTTGGGATTTGCTGCTCGGTCAATATACGGGCGATTTTGGTCGGACCGTTCCCGGCAAGGCACAAGCTGAAAATCTGCTTGACGACCGGGGCAGCTTCTTCGTCCACGATAAAGCGTCCGTCCTCGCCTTTGAGATAGCCATAGACCGGCTGACTTGTGATAGGCTTGCCACTCATGCCTTTGCTGCGGAAAACAGCCTTGATTTTCTTGCTCGTATCTCTCACCATCCATTCGTTGAAGATATTACGCAGAGGGGCAAAATCATTGTCGCCCTGTGCGCTGTCCACTCCATCGTTGATAGCGATAAAGCGAACGCCCCTTTGTGGGAAAATCATGTCCGTATACATTCCCACTTGCAGGTAGTTTCGCCCTAACCTCGACATATCCTTTACGATAACTGTCCCGACTTTTCCGGCTTCAATGTCCGCAAGCATGGCTTGAAAACCGGGTCTTTGAAAGTTCGCACCAGAATAACCGTCGTCCGTGTACCAGCGCAGATTGGAAAAGCCGTTCTGCTTTGCATAGGTTTCAAGGATACGCTTCTGATTGGAAATGGAATTGCTCTCGCCTTGCAGCTCGTCCTCATGGGAAAGTCTTGGGTAAAGGGCGGTAATTGGTTGTTGGTTGGTCTGTCTTAACATAAAATCCTCCGTTTCCGACAGCCAGCCCCGCTATTCCGTAAGGAAATTATATCACACGGGGCGGCTGTCTGTATAGCTGGTAAATGTGAATTTTGCTTCTTTATCGCCCGTCATTATGACGATTTTTTGGAATTAGGCTTGTCATGCAGTATAACTTGGCTTGTGTGTAGCTGCGGTTTCCGCTTCAAGCACTTTCATCATCTTGTCGGCTGCGGTGGCTGTGGTATCTTTCTTGAAAAAGCCGGACACAACAAGCACGGTGTTACCCATGCGGATCTCCGTCACGCAGTCCGGGCGGCGGTCGGTGCGGTCATTGTTATTCTGTTTGTTTTCTGTCATAGGCAACTCCTTTCACTTCAACAGTTCTTTTAGTCCATTGAGCTTGGCTTGTGCCGTTTCCTTTCGGAAGTTCTCGCCTGTAAAGAGGATAGGCAGACACATTTCAAGCACTCGGTCATAGATACGGGCGTGGGCGGTGTCCTGTGGATTCTGCAGTTCCGTAAGGCTTAGATTGGTGGTGACAATCAGCGGCTTTCGGCTGCGGTATCGGCTGTCAATTACATTGTAGACCTGTTCCAAACCGTACTCTGTGCCACGCTCCATACCAAAATCATCAAGTATCAGCAGAGGGAAACGGCAAAGACGCTCGATATATTCGTTTCGCCCCTCAAAGCTGGCAGTTAAATCATTCAGTATCGCAGAAAAGTTTGTCATGCGGACGGAGATTTCCTGTTCCATAAGGGCATTGGCAATGCACCCGGCAAAATAGCTTTTTCCTGTGCCTACCTTGCCCCACAAGAGCAGACCATAGTTGTTTTCTCTCATCTGCTCCCAATCTTTATACATTCCAAGTTGCAGCGATATGGTTTCTTCCCCATATTCCCACTTAAAGGGTACTTTCTTTTCCTCATTCATATCGGATTCCTCCTATCGTATCTGTTCTTTGTGGTCATAAAACAAATCTCCATTTCTGACCTTTGCATGGCTGAGAATCTTGATCTGCCCATTTGCCTGACTGTCCAGAGCTTTTTCATAGCCTATATCTGACAAAAACAGGCGGGTGCGTTCTCCTTTCCAGCCAACCGGGGAGTCATGCGTCAGTACATCAAAAATAATCATGTGCCGGGTGTTCTCCGCAAATCGCTGGAGATCCATGTAGTCATGACCGTGATAGTTCTGCGCCCCGGCTTTCTGGCGCATTTCCTCCATCAGCTGCCCGATTGTTTTGCCTTCCTGCATAAAACCCACTTCCTTTCCGTTCTTATGAGACCAGCAAGATCATCTCCCGCAGCTGAGCAAAGTAGAGCTTTCCCTTTGGCGTAACCAGCGTGTAGGAGCCGGTATGCCCGTGATTGCAGTAGTCTTTCACACAGAACAGCCCCGTATTTTTCACATTGGCATAGGGCAGCACATTGCCGGATGCTGTGCGGTACACAAACCGTCGTTCTATCAGAAACCGAACAAACCGGCGCTCCGGGACATCCAACTCTTTGGCGGTTGTCCTGAGATTGGTGCTGTGCTTTAAGTCGATGAACAGGTCATAGAAAGCGGCTTTGCCCTCCAGCTGTGCATTTTCCTTACGCAGAGAAATATTTGCTTCACGCTCAGCCAACAAGTCTGAACAGAGCTTCATCAGAGCCTCCGGGGAAGTAGCTACCTCCCAAAGCTTCTCTCTTGTGAGATAGGCCCCGTGCTTGCGAATGGTAGGCAGAACCTCATCGAATACCCACTGTTCAAACTGTTCTGCCGATGGCAATTTGCTGTGAACAATCAGGCGGTACAAATCTCCTTCGGGGATAAAAGTCATACTGATTTTGCGGTCGGGGCTTTGTGGGTGAGGTGCGTCGCGTTTCACGACATACCTACAATGGCGGATAATTGCATCGCGGGAATTGCTGTACCCCAGCGCAGCGGCCACATCCGTTCCGCAGAACAGGTATTTGCCGTTTTCTTCGATGACCCGGATACTGCCAAACTCCGGGTTTTTGAAAATTTCCATCTGGTTCATGTCGTGCCTCCTTTGGCATGATAAAAGGCGGCCTTTACCAGCCGCCTGCGTGCATATCGTGGTTGACCAATGAAGTGAAGTGATTATTC
>OLAT01000304.1_pt1 | contig 12444 bp, 10 predicted proteins | sample 1607701 | NCBI WGS metagenome assembly OLAT01 (sample SAMN02674693, study PRJEB24791) | human gut metagenome, SKBSTL018 | isolation source: stool | host: Homo sapiens | place: USA
CGGAGAGCATCACCTCGCCCTGCCCCTCGCTGCGGGTCCACATATCGTTGGCAATCTCCTCTGCCAGCGCCCGCGGCATGGGATTTTTGGCGATGCACTGTTCTTCCTGAAAGATGGTGCCGCCGTTTTCACAGATAAACACACAGCAGTCCGCCACCGGTGCAAAAAGCTTGCGCAGGCTGGTATACTGCCGCCCGGAGGCCGGGCAGAACCAGATGCCCCGCTGATGCAGCGCCCGGATCTGTTCGAATATTTCGCCCTCCAGTTCCTTTTTGCCGTATTGCAACAGCGTACCGTCAATATCGCTGCAAACCAGTCTGATGTCCATGGCTGTTATTCCCTTTCCGTTTTTTCTTATTTTACCACGGTTTTCCGCTGCGGAAAAGCCCCGGGCACAGCTTTTGTGTCCTTCCCCTGTACCGCGCTCAGCGCTTGGGCTGGTAGTGCATACTGGACACATTATAAATCGTAACAAAGGCCTTTGGGTCCTCGCGGTTGATAAAGTTCATCAACTTCTGATACTCGTTTTTGTCCACGATGGTAATGATCTCGTTGTGCTTTTCAAAGTTATATGCACCGATGGCCTCGTACATGGTGGCACCGCTGTGCAGGTCGTTGATGATGAACTGCCGCAGCGCCTCCTCCTTCTCGGTAATGATGCACACCCGGCGCTTGATGCTGTTATCGAAGATGAAATGATCCAGCACAATGCCGTTGAAGTAGGTGCCAAGAATGCTCAGAACAACGGTCTTTTTATCGTAGACAAGAGCGGCAGAGAGTGCCACACACATGCCCGAAAGGGACATGGCCTTGCCCAGCTCCATGTGCAGGTACTTGTTCATGATCTTTGCCACGATATCCAGCCCGCCGGAGGATGCGTTGCGGTTGAACAGGATGCTCAGACCCACGCTGACCACCAGAATATAGCACAGCACATCCAGTTCCTGACTATCGGTCATGGAGCCAAAATCCGGGAACAAACGCTCAAAAAGCCCCAGAAACACCGGCAGCATCACGCTGGTATACACGGTTTTTGCGCCAAACTCCCTGCCGCAGGTGAAAAACCCGATGATGAGCAGCACGATATTCAGCACCATAGTAATAGCCGAAAGCGGCAGCGGTACAAAATTAGAAAGCACGATGCCAAGGCCGGAAATACTGCTGACGGATGTATGGCTGGGAACCAGAAAAAAATAGACCGCCGCTGCAATAATGGCGACCGCCACGGTCAGGATGGCCATCTCCTTGGCAATTGCAGGGTAGTTCAGCTTCTTGTTTGTCATTGTTGCTCCTCCAAGCTTTTGTTTTCAGCATTCAGTATACCATGCTTTGCGCTTGCAGGAAAGCACCGGGCGCAAAATAACAAGGCCGCCGCACAAAACGCTGTGCAGCGGCCTTGCCACCTTATCAAAATTCGTCTTCCGGGTCGCCGCGCTCCGGCATGGTGCGCATCTCCCGCACCAGCATGGCACGCAGATGATACTTGCGCTGCTCCTGCTCGGTCTCCGAACTGGTGCGCAGCTCCACCGTACCGTCAGGGCGGCTTTCGCCCGTGTACAGCGGAATGCGCACCACAGCCTGTGTGCCTTTTTCGGGCGCAGGCTCCAGCTGTAAGCTCCAGTCCATCCGGCGGCAGCACTCCCGGCAGAGCAGCAGTCCCAGCTGCGCCCCGCCCAGAAAGCTGCGGCGGTTTTCCAGTGCTGCCTGTACATCCTCACCGGGCAGACCGCAGCCATCGTCGGTGACGGTCAGCTGCCAGCCGCTCTCGGTGCGGCGCAGCGCAATGCAGACGCTGCCGCCCTCCCGGCTGGCGTGCAATGCATTGGAGAGCAGATGCAGGCACAGCAGCTCCGCATCTCTGCGGTCTGCCATTACGCAGCAGGCAGTACACCCGCCGTAGTCCAGCCGGATATCCACCCCAAGCTGCGCCCGGATCATATCAGACTGCGCCGCCACCTGCTGCAAAAGCTCACACAGGTCAATGGGGTACAGCTGCGGCTTTGTGTCCTCGCGCAGAAACTCCAGCAGGGTGATCGCCTCGGTGAGGGTGCGGTCCAGCTGTATGGCAGCGGTGTCGATATCTGCCACCGCCTGCCGGGTAGACTCGTCTGCACCGGTGCGGTCAAAATGCTGCTCCAGATATTCACAGTTGCGTCCGATCAGCGCCAGCGAACGGAAGCAGACCTCCTCGACCCGCTTGCGCTGCTCTGCGGTGATAGACCGCGTTTCTGTCTTTTGCTGCTCCATTGCTCTGCCTCCCCGGGCGATGCCATTTTTCTAAAGGAACGCCGCCGTGTTCCAAAGCCGTGTGCAAGCCTTACAGGCGGGTGGATGGCACTTTTTGCCGCAACACAACGTCCCTGACCGCGTAGATCAGCTTGCCAGTGGTAGGTTTGCCGCTGCCCAGCCTTGTATCGGCCTTAAACGCCAGCCACGCAAGAGGCGGCTTTTCCTCCAGCTGATCCACCATCCGGCGGATGCCGCTTTCCACAGCAGCGACCGATGTATCAAACTGCTCGCTCACCGCCTGCAAGATCTCCTTGCGGATCGCCAGCTTCTGGCTGGTGCTGCATGCGATGCCAACCGCGCAGGATAGATATCCGGCGTTGACATCCCCCTGCGGGATGCCCCACGCCGCATACAGCTGGCTGCACCGCTGCTCCAGCTGCCGGTTCTGCCGCCCGGGCATCCGGTAAAGCTGCCACAGCAGCCTTTTCAGCTCAGTGCCCTCTACGCAGTAGCACCCCTCGCGGAGCTTTTGCAACGCCGTGCCGCTGCTGCGGCCATGGCTCTGTACCAGAAGCATCGGCCGCTCCTTCAGCTGATAAAACTGCCGGACAAATTGCTCCGCAGGCAGATCCGTCAGCTCGCTGCAAAGCACCACGGCATCATAACGGACACCCTGCCGCAGCTGTGCCAGCAGCTTTTCGCCGCTGCAAAAGCAGGTGCAGTCAATGGCGGTTCCCTGCTCCTGCAAATAACGCTTCTGGACACGCAGTTCTTTCAGATCATAGCTTGCAAGGGCGACTTGCAGTTGGGCTGTTCGCTCACTGTTCACGCCATGCGCCGCCTTTCTCGCCTACCAGCCCGGCAGCTGTCAGGTCTGTGACCGCATCCCGCCAGAGCTCCGGCTGAACTCCATTTTCACACAAGTAGCGCAGGAGCCGGTAACAGAACTCCGGCGCTGCCGCAACATGCTGACTGACGATCTGCTGTCGGCTGCCGATCTGGCACAGGGTCAGCCGACAGCCTTGTGTGCCCTCTACCTCCATGGCATACACCAGCGTATACGCCTGCTGCAAACCATCAATGGCAGAATACTGCCGGATCATAGGTGAAAATGTACGTTCCATTTCAGTTCCTCCTTACTACAAGGGCCAAATTTTTTCTGCCTTGTTTATCCTTTTATTATTGTATAATTGTATAAAGCAGGAGAAACTGTTACAATCCTAAAGAAGTGTTGTTCCGACAGCCTTTCAGGTAATATAACGCCGTTTTTTCCGGCGCAGCCTGTCTGTCAGCTTTAGAATATCACGTTCAGCTTGTAAATTCAACCGGTATCTTTTTCCGCTTTTCTTTTTTGCCCCGTCCTTCCGGCAAAACCGCTGCTCAGACGCAAAAGCTCCGCAGCTTCATCCGTTCCGCAGGTAATTTCACGGTTTCTTCATTTTTATTTGCTAAACTAAACTAGATATTGTCTGCAAATGTTTCCTACTTTTAAACCCCAGGCAACAGCGCCCGGCGGCGCAGTACCGGAAAGGCACATCTATGCTCAAACTTAAACAGATCAACAAAGAATACAAGACCGGCGAGCTGGTGCAGCACGCACTGAACAACGTCAGTCTAAACCTGCGGGACAACGAATTTGTGGCCATTCTTGGCCCCAGCGGCTCCGGCAAGACCACCCTGCTGAACATCATCGGCGGTCTGGATCGCTACGACAGCGGCGATTTGGTCATCAACGGCATCTCCACAAAAAAATACACCGACCGCGACTGGGACTCCTACCGGAACCACACCATCGGCTTTGTGTTCCAGAGCTATAACCTGATCCCCCACCAGACCGTGCTGGGCAACGTAGAGCTGGCACTGACCATCTCAGGCGTTTCCAAGGCCGAGCGCCGCCGCCGTGCCGCCGCTGCGCTGGAGCAGGTAGGGCTGGGCAACCAGCTGCACAAGCACCCCGGCGAGATGTCCGGCGGGCAGATGCAGCGCGTGGCCATTGCCCGTGCGCTGGTGAACAACCCCGACATCCTGCTGGCCGATGAGCCCACCGGCGCACTGGACAGCGAGACCAGCATTCAGGTCATGGAGCTGTTAAAAGAAGTGGCGCGGGACCGTCTGGTGGTCATGGTCACCCACAACCCGGAGCTGGCCGAGCGCTATGCCACCCGCATCGTAAAGCTGAAGGACGGCGTGATCCGCTCCGATACCATGCCCTACGAACCCGAGGACGAGGCTGCTGCCGTTGCCCCCGTGCACCGGAACATGGGGCACTCCTCCATGTCCCTGCTCACCTCCCTTTCCCTCAGTTTCAACAATCTGCTCACCAAAAAGGCACGCACCCTGCTCACCGCCTTTGCCGGTTCCATCGGTATCATCGGCATTGCGCTGATCCTTTCCCTTTCCAACGGTGTGAGCCGCTATATCAGCAACATGGAAAAATCCACGCTGGCCGCCTACCCGCTGCAGATCAGCAGCACCGGCGTAGATCTGGCCAGCATGATGGACCCGGACACCTACACCAGCGTCTCGTCCGGCTCCTCCTCCGCGCCGGAGGGCATGGTCACGGTGAGACAGCTGCTGTCTCAACTGAACATCGGCACTGCCAGCAACGATCTGCGCTCGCTGAAGGCATATCTGGACAGTGACGCCTGTACCATCCGGGACAACGCCACGGTGGAATACACCTACACCCCTGATCCGCTGATCTACCGCCAGAACCCGGACGGCACCGTGCAGAAGCTGAACCCGGACACCACATTTTCCGATATCGCCAGTGAGAACACCTCGGTGACCAGCCTTATGACCTCCATGGCCAGCCCCTATGTGTTCTGCGAAATGGCCGAGACCCCCGCCCTGTACGAGGATCAGTACGATGTCAAGGCCGGCCGCTGGCCGGAAAAGTACAACGAGCTGGTGCTGACCCTGAACGCGGACGGCAGCGTTTCGGACTATGCGCTGTACGCCATGGGTCTGCGGGATCAGGCCGAGCTGGACAAGATCTTACAGCAGTATGCGCAGAACCAGAAGATCGACCTGCCCACGGACTACGGCACCTATACCTATGACGATTTTCTGGGCATGACCTTCAAGCTTGTCAACAAGGCCGACTGCTATGTCTACGACACTGAGCACAATATCTGGCTGAGCAAGCTGAATGATGAAGCTTACATGCAGCAGCTGGTGGCCGACAGCGAGGAGCTGACCATTGTCGGCATCGTGCAGCCCAAGGCAGACGCCACCTCCACTATCCTGCACAGCGGTCTGGACTACCTGCACGACCTGACTTATTACGTCATTGATCAGGCGGCCAACAGCGAGATCGTGCGCCAGCAGCTGGCAGACCCGGACATCAATGTGCTGACCGGCGAGCCCTTCGATGCTGCCGGCAACAGCATGCTGGATATCGCCTCTCTGTTCTCGGTGGACACGGACGCCCTCAAGGACGCTTTCCAGTTCGACACCAGCGCCCTGCACTTTGATCTGGACGGCGCATTCGACCTGACCGACGATTCCTTCGATCTTGCCACCCTCATCGACCCTTCCAGCTTCAAGCTGGACCTCAGCGGGCTGCCGCTGCCGGACATGGAGATGGACATGGGCGAGCTGTTCGACGGCGTAGAGCTGAATATCTCTCAGGACGGCTTACAGACGCTGATGAAAAAGATCCTGAACGGCTACAAGCGCTATCTCATCAGCAACGGCCTGTTGAATCTGGATAAGATCGGTTTTTCCTCCTATATGCAGACCGAGGCCTTCCAGACGCTGCTTGCCGAATCCATGGGTGACCTGCTGGACACCTCCGGGCTGGAGGAGCAGTTTGCCGATACCCTCCAGCAAAATCTGCAGACCGTGATGGAGACCTACTCCGTCCAGCTGGGCGAGGCGCTGCAGACCCAGCTCACCGCCGCTTTGCAGGAGCAGATGGGTCCCGCCATCCAGAAGCTGGCCGGGCAGCTGGAGCAGAAGATCGCGCAGGCCATCCAGAGCAATATTGCGCAGCTGAGCACGCAGGTGGAAAGTGCACTCAAGATCGACCCCGCTGTGTTCCAGCAGGCTATTCAGATCAACATGACCGGCTCCGACCTGACCGAGATGATCAAAAGCACCCTACTCTCCTCCGCTTCCAGCTACGAAAAGATTTTGGACGACCTCGGCTATGTGGACTACGCAAAGCCCGATGCCATCTATATCTACCCCAACAGCTTTGATACCAAGGCGCAGGTGGTAAACGAGCTGGACGCCTACAACGCCTCCATGCGGCAGCAGGGCGAAGAGGACAAGGTGATCCACTATACCGATATGGTGGGCACTCTGATGAACTCTGTCACCGAGATCGTGGGCATGGTCAGCAATGTGCTGGTGGCCTTTGTGGCGATCTCGCTGGTGGTGTCCTCCATCATGATCGGCGTCATTACCTATATCAGCGTGCTGGAGCGCCGCAAGGAGATCGGCATTCTGCGCGCCATCGGCGCCTCCAAGCACAACGTCTCGCAGGTGTTCAACGCCGAGACCTTTATCATCGGTCTGTGTTCCGGCGTGATGGGCGTGGTGCTCTGCCTGCTGCTGCTCATCCCCGGCAATGTGCTGATTCATCACATCGCGGGCGATGTGAACGTGGTAGCCTCGTTGCCGCCGCAGGCCGCGCTGATCCTGATCGTTCTGGCCACCCTGCTTACCATGCTGGGCGGCCTGATCCCCGCCCGCAGCGCCGCAAAGAGCAACCCCGTCAAGGCGCTGCGCTCTGAGTAACATTCCGCATTCAAATCCCTGCTGTGCTCTGTGTGCAGCGGGGATTTTGCATTCCGGCCCGGCTTGTGCTACAATAGAAAAAACTTCATTTCAAAGGAGCCTTTCCATGCCTGTCATTCATGAGATCACCGACCTTACCGCCCCGGAGCTGGACATCTACGCCCGGCTCACGCAGGCGCAGCTGCGTAACCGGCTGGAGCCGGAAAAGGGCATCTTTATCGCCGAAAGCCCCAAGGTGATCGCCCGGGCGCTGGACGCCGGATACCTGCCTCTTTCCCTGCTGATGGAGCGCAAGCAGATCACCGGCCCGGCACAGGAGATTTTGACCCGCTGCGGCGATGTGCCGGTGTATACCGCTGACCGGGAGCTACTGGCACAGCTTACCGGCTTTGCGCTGACCCGGGGCGTGCTGTGCGCCTTCCGCCGTCCTGCGCCCCGCACGGTGGAGCAGGTTTGCGCCCATGCCCGCCGGGTGGCTGTGCTGGAAGGCATCGTAGATTCCACCAACGTAGGCGCTATCTTCCGCAGCGCCGCAGCGCTGAACATGGACGCAGTGCTCATTACCCCCTCCTGCTGCGACCCGCTGTGCCGCCGCGCGGTGCGGGTGAGCATGGGCACCGTGTTTCAGGTGCCGTGGGCGCAGATCGGCACCTGCCCTGCCGACTGGCCGGAAAACGGCAGTGCCCAGCTCCACGCGCTGGGCTTCAAGACCGCTGCCATGGCACTGAGCGACCGCTCGGTCAGCATCGACGATGCCGCCCTTGCCGCTGAGCCGAAACTTGCCATCGTGCTGGGCACCGAGGGTGACGGGCTGGCCAATAGTACCATCGCCGCCTGCGATTACACCGTAAAGATTCCTATGTCCCACGGGGTAGATTCCCTCAACGTAGCCGCCGCCAGCGCCGTAGCTTTCTGGCAGCTTGGCCGCTTGTAAGTCCTCGCTTGTGCTCGCTGAATAGTTAAAATAAACTCGAAAGAAATCGACACGGTTTCTTCCGGGTTTATTTTTTTGCGCATTTTTAGGAAACAAGGGGGCTGAGAGAGCTTTGGGCGGCAGACATTTGACGATTGAGGATCGTCGGAAGCTGGAAAAATATTACCTCGATTGTCGGTGGTGGACGAGGGAAAAGGATGCTCGCTGGTAAAGGCGAAAGGTAGTCCGTACAAGCTGGGCTTTCTGGTGGAGCAAGGTGCTGACGGCATTTTCAAAAGCCTTAACGACGCAGAAGCGGTAGATGCGATGGAGAGGGCAATCGTGGGAACCATTCGCATTATGGCGATGCGGCGCAAGGCGGAGTTCGGGAACCGCAACGGTGCGTTCGATATGAGCAGCGGTTTCAACGCTGTCCGGGACGAGGGTGCGCTGAAAGAAATTCTTAAAGGCATCTTCGGGAAGCAGTAAGAACATGAAAGTACATATTAGAAGCCCCACCGTAAAGGAAGTTCGCAAGAGCGAACAGTGTCGCCACACGTTCAGAATCACGGTTGCGAAGTGTGCGCCGTGTGATGGGTACAACCTGAACTGTGAGCATGAAGTGACCCCGAAAGAGTTCGCCGCTGATCTTGCGACGATCCCGGCAACGGAGGATTTGACGGTGCGCATTTGCAGCGGCGGCGGCGACGTTTGGGCTGCACAGGCAATCGGTGCGCTGCTGGAAAACCGGATCGGCACAGTCACGGCGCAGATCGAGGGCATTTGCGCCAGTGCCGCAACCATCGTGGCAAGTCATTGCAAGGTGGTCAAGGCGGCGGAAGATGCAACCTACATGATCCATCCCATCCGGGTGAACCCGAACGGGTTTGTGGACATGGCGGGCTTGCAGCAGCTTATGGATGCGCTGACCGTGATGCGTACCAACGTGCTGAACCAGTACGCCAAAAAGACCGGCCACACCGTCGAGGAAGTGGCGGCGTGGATGGATGCTACATCGTGGTGGTCTGCAAACGAAGCCAAAGAACACGGCTTTGTGGATGAAGTCACGACCGGCAACCAAACCAAGGCACAGGTCGAAAACCGAAACGGTGCGCTGTTCATCAACAGCGTTGCCGTGCCGGGTGCTTTCGACGATGCCCCTGAATTTGTACGAAACCGCGCTGTGGTGGCCCCTGCCGCAGAGGGCGGTTTTGTAAATACCACCGACAACAGCAACCCGGCGGAAGAGCCGGACAACGACAACGGAGGAACCGAAATGGAGTTCAAGAACAAAGAGGAGCTTCGGGCGGGCTGTCCTGATCTGGTCAATGAGATCGTGAACGATGCCCGTGCAGAAGCACAGAAGCAGGAACGTGACCGTCTTGCCGCCATTGACGAGATCGCAGACACCATCCCGTCCGAGCTGGTGGCAGAAGCCAAGTATGGCGCAAAGGCTTGCACCGCACAGGAGCTTACCTACCGCGCCGCTCTGGATGCAAAGAAGAAAGGCCATAAGCTGCTGGACGATGTGCAGGACGACGCACAGGCCAGCGGAGCAAATGCCGTGGGCGGTGCAACCGCTGGCGGTGTGGGCGGTACTGGCGTGACCAACACCAAGCCGACCGATGCCGAGAAGCGGGCCGCTTTCAAGAACCTGCTGCACCCCAAAAAGGAGGACTGACCTATGGCAACTAAGATGCTGAGTGAAAAGCTGGGCGAGGTCGAGTACGACAACCTGATCGTGGGGCTGACCCCGCCCAAGCGAGTCGGTGCTGGCAAAATTGCCAGTGTCGGCAGCAAGGAAGCTACCTACACCCGCGGGACTGTGTTCGCAAAGAGTGCAAAGGACGGCAAGCTGTACATTCTGGGCAGCACCGCCGATTCCGGCGACACGCTGACCGCAGATTGCATCCTGACCGACGAAGTGACCGTACCGGCCACCGGCGATGCAACCACCACCGTTTATCTGGCAGGCTGTTTCAACCCCGACAAACTGGTGGTCAAAGACGAGTACACCATGACCGAAGCGGACAAGAGCGCACTGCGCATGAACGGCATTGCAGTCCTGCCCGTGACTGAGATGTGAAAGGAGGATACATACAATGGCTGAGATTCTTCTGAATTTCTTCGACAACATCATTCTGGCAGCAGCCGTTGAAGAGGTCGTCCCGGCGGTTGGCTTCTTCAAAGATCGCTATTTCCCGACCGGCGCAGGTGACATTTTCAAGGCTGACAAGGTTATTACCGAGTACCGCGACGGCGACCGCAAACTGGCCGCGTTTGTTGCTCCCCGTGTTGGCGACATTCCCATGACCCGCCGCGGCTATGAGATCACCAGCATCCAGCCCGCCTACATCGCACCGTCCCGTCTGCTGACGCTGGACGAGCTGACTAAGCGCGGCTTTGGCGAAGCAATCTATCCCGGCATGGACGAGCAGCAGAGAGCCGCCCGCCTGCTGGTGGATGATATGGCCGACATGGATGCCCGCATTACCCGCCGCGAAGAGTGGATGGCTGCGCAGACCATGATTAACAACGGCTGCGATATGGTGGAGTACATCGACGATGTGACGCAGGGCGACACCAAGCAGGTACGCTTCTTCACCGGCGAAAAGAGCGACCACCTGTATACCGTGGCAAAGAAGTGGAACGAGACTGGCGGCGATTATCGCAGCGATGTGCGTAATATGTGCCGTATGCGAAACAAAGCGACAAAGAAAGGAGGAAAAATAACGTGCGAAGATTCAAACATCTAACATGGACAGACCGGCTTCGGATCGAGAAGTGGCTGAACGAGGGCATGAAACCCAAGGACATTGCCAGCAAATTGCGGGTGCATATCTCCACGGTGTACAATGAGCTACACCGCGGGGAGTATCAGCGGCTGGTGGGCGATACATGGGAGCTTGTGAGCGCGTACAGCCCGGACATTGCGGAGCAGAAATACCAAGCGCACCTGCGGGACAAAGGCCCAGCCCTGAAAATCGGCAAGGATCACGAGCTTGCAAACTACATCGAAACCACGATCATGAATAAAGAGTGCAGCCCGGCAGCGGTGTTCGGATATGCGCAGCAGGAGGGCAAGCAGTTCAAGACGAGCGTTTCTGTGCAGACGATATACCACTATATAAAGAAAGGCTTGTTCCTGAATCTCACTCAAGAAGAACTGCCCCGGCACGGGAAACACAAGCAGGCATATAAGAAAGTCTGCAAGAAAGAAGCTGCTCGCGCCCCGGCGGGGGAGAGCATCGAACAGCGGCCCCCGGAAGTGAAAGAACGGCAGGAGTTCGGACACTGGGAGGGCGACACGGTGTATAGCGGCAAGGGAAAAGTAAAGACGACCTGTGCGCTGTTCACCATGACGGAGCGCAAGACGCGCAACGAGATTATAATAGGAGTTCCGAACCGCAAGGCAGAAACCATTGTGAAAGCGGTTGACGCGCTGGAAAGGAAGCTGGGCGCAAGGAAGTTCCGGCTGATCTTCAAGAGCATCACGTTTGACAATGGCACAGAATTTGCGGCGGCGGATATGCTGGAACGGTCGTGCATCAACAAGACGATCCCGCGGACAAAGGTTTACTTCTGCCATCCCTATTCTTCATGGGAGCGCGGCAGCAATGAACACGTCAACGGCATGATTCGCAGGAAGCACCCGAAAGGTACGGACTTCTCAAAGGTTTCCAAAGAACAGTTGGCAGCGACGGAAAAGTGGATCAATGAGTACCCGCGGAAAATATTCGGGTACAAGAGTAGCGCGATCATGTTCCAACAGTGTTTGAATGAACTTGGCATAGCCATGTAAGAAAAGTGCAACACCACACCCGGAAAGAAAGCGTGGTGATAAAGAAAATACGGCGAACAGAATAGATCAAAGGTTGGCTGCAAGAAAAGTGAAACCTTGACGGCCTATTTGTATTGTTTCAAAATGAACAGAAATCTTTCTGAATTTTTGTAGAATTTAATGGTTGACTTCCGAGTCCTCGCTTGTGCTCTCCGAAATTGCTTGACAAACGCCCCAAAACGCGGTACACTATCAGCGTCACATCATGGGTCTATAGCTCAGCTGGGAGTGCAAGCGTTGCATTCCCGATCTGGTGTTATAGCTCATTTGCCCCCATTCGAAATTGGGTGCTTTTTTGTGGGCTCGTAGCTCAGTTGGGAGTGCAAGCGTATCGCTTTTGTGCCCCACAGAGTTGTGGGCATTCAAACGGGGAGTATGTCGGTTGGTCGCCCAATCGAGTCACGCCCCTAAATATGGGCCTATAGCTCAGCTGGGAGTGCAAGCGTATCGCTTTTGTGCCCCACAGAGTTGTGGGCTTTCAAATGGGGAGTATGTCGGTTGGTCGCCCAACCGAGTTACACCCCTAAATATGGGCCTATAGCTCAGTTGGGAGCCCATGCGGTCCTTAAACAATCTGGAGTTATATACCACGCGCCCCCAAGCGGTTTTTGGGGGCTTAAATATGGGCTCGTAGCTCAGTTGGGAGAGCGTTCGGTTCGCATCCGAAAGGTCGAGGGTTCGACTCCCTTCGAGTCCATAAAACGCCGTATCGTGC